>JACCEC010368373.1_pt1 | contig 34951 bp, 22 predicted proteins | sample 7450121 | NCBI WGS metagenome assembly JACCEC01 (sample SAMN15323455, study PRJNA562643) | freshwater metagenome | isolation source: river surface water | place: USA:Blue River Watershed | collected 2017-08-18 | reverse complement strand
GATGAACTCCACGAGGCTTTCGCTGACCGGCGCCAGGATGAGGGTGACCAGGGGATAGAGGTGGTTGCAGGCCGAGGTGGTGGTGCCTGTGTCCTCGTTGGTCTTCCAGTAGACGCGGCGAGCACCGCCCTGGTCGACGATACGCGTGACCTGCGGCAGAAAGCAGCGCAGGCCCACCCCCAAGGAAAGTACGAGCAACATCGAGCGTGAGAAATCGACCGCTGGGGTTGATTTGTCCGCAGCAGGAAAGGGGTCGGAGGGGAACTGGGCCGGGGCACTGGTCCATAGCGCGTTCCAATCGGCTGCCGATTTCAGTGCGTAGGTGCCGCGAGGAATGGCGCGGTACACATTGGGCATCCATTCCTGAAACGGCACATCAACTTCAGGCGGAGAGCCGCCGCAGTTGGTGAGCGCTCCAATGGCGCCCAAAGGTGCTGCGATCGCGATGCTGTGCACGGCCAAACGGCGGCCCCGTGATTGCAGACTCATGTGGGTTGTACTCATCTCACCAAGACGGACTTCAAGGCCGCACCAGTGGGCGAACCCGCAGCGACGACAGCCTCGGGCGGCCCCGCCACCACCACCTGCCCACCCGCGCTGCCGCCTTCGGGGCCCAGGTCGATCACCCAATCGGCTTCGGCGATCACATCCAGGTCGTGTTCGATCACCACCACGCTGTGGCCGCCATCGACCAAACGGTGCAGCACGTGGATGAGCTTTTCCACATCAGCCATGTGTAAACCAACGGTGGGTTCATCCAGCACGTAGAGCGTGTGAGGGGCCAGCCCGCGCCGGGCCGCCCCAAGCGGGCGACCCCCCTCGGGGGGCTTGGGGGCCAAGGGTTCGCCACGCCGCCCGATTTCGTCGCGCACCTTGCTCAACTCGGTGACCAACTTGATCCGCTGCGCTTCGCCGCCCGACAGCGTGGGAGAAGGCTGTCCCAGTGTGAGGTATCCGAGCCCGACGTCCTTGAGCAACTGCAAGGGATGCGCAATGGAGGGCATGGAGGCGAAAAACTCGACCGCCTCATCGACTTCCATCTGCAGCACATCGCCGATGCTCTTGCCACGCCAGGTGACCGCCAAGGTTTCCGGGTTGAAGCGCTGGCCATGGCACTGGTCGCAGGGCACCTTCACATCGGGCAGGAAGCTCATCTCGATGGTGCGCATGCCCTGGCCTTCACACGCCGGGCAGCGCCCTTGGCCGGTGTTGAAGCTGAAGCGGTTGGCGGCATAGCCGCGGGCCTTGGCCTCGAGGGTTTCGGTGTAGAGCTTTCGAATGGCGTCCCAGAAGCCGATGTAGGTGGCCGGACACGAGCGCGGCGTTTTGCCGATCGGGGTTTGGTCGACCTCGAGCACACGGTCGACCGCACCCCAACCCTGAAGGCCGCTGCAGCCCTGCCACAGCGGATCGCCCTGGCCCTTTTGCGCCAACGCCGCCTGCACATTGGCCAGCAGCACATCACGGGCCAGGGTGCTCTTGCCGCTGCCGCTCACGCCCGTCACCGCGACCAGGCGGTGCAGGGGCACCCGCACCGACAGGTTCTGCAGGTTGTGCAGCCGCGCGCCCTGCACCTCGATGGCCGCTTGGTCTGCGGCGACCTCTCGCCGCGCGTGCAGCGGGTGCTTCAGGGGATGGGCCAACAAGCGGCCGGTCACCGATTCGGGTGCGGCGGCCAGGTCGGCTGCGGTGCCCTGGGCAATCACGCGGCCCCCACGCTTGCCGGCACTGGGCCCAATGTCGATGAGGTGGTCGGCGCGACGGATGGTGTCTTCATCATGCTCCACCACGACCAGGGTGTTGCCCTTGTCGCCCAGGCGCGCCAAGGCCTTGAGCAGGATTTGGTTGTCGCGCGGATGCAGGCCTATCGTGGGCTCGTCCAACACGTAACAGACGCCCTGAAGGTTGCTGCCCAGTTGTGCGGCCAAGCGAATCCGCTGCGCCTCACCGCCGCTGAGCGTGGGGGCGGCGCGGTCCAAGGTGAGGTAGCCCAGGCCCACTTCCTCGAGGAAGGTCAGGCGGCTGTGAATTTCCGTGATCACGTCGCGGGCGATGTCGGCTTCACGGCCTTGCAGCTCGAGCCGCTCCACCCACCGCCTGGCCTGGCTGACGGACCAACGCGCCACCTCGGTGATGGGTTCGCTTTGGAAGGTGACCGCGCGGGCCGTGGCGCTCAGGCGTGTGCCCTGGCAGTCAGGGCAGGCCTCGTCCACCAGCCCTTCCACCTCGGCTTCTTCCGAGGGGAAGTTCTGCTCGCGGCCCCGGTTGTCTTCATCACGAACCGAGTCGTCGAAGGCCTTGCGCTGTTCGCGGCTGAGCTTCAGGCCCGTGCCCACGCAGGTGCCGCACCAGCCGTGCTTGCTGTTGTAGCTGAACAGGCGCGGGTCAAGCTCGGCGTAGCTGGTGCCGCAGCTGGGGCAGGCCCGCTTGGTGCTGAACACGGTGGTGCGGCCGATGGCAGCCGTGCTCTGCCCATCGGCCATGGCCTCTTGCAAGCCCTTCAGCGGGTGCAGCAGGTGCATCACACCCTTGCCGACCTCCAAGGTCTTGCTCAGCAGGGCCCGCAGCTCGGTTTCGTGGGCGGGGTCGATCACCAGGTCGCCCATGGGCAGCTCGAGCGTGTGTTCCTTGAAGCGGTCCAAGCGCGGCCAGGGGTCCACCGGCAAGAACTCCCCATCGACACGCAGGTGGCTGTGGCCGCGGGCCTTGGCCCATTTGGCCAGGTCGGTGTACACGCCCTTGCGGTTGACCACCAGCGGCGCCAGCAGGCCCACGTGCTGGCCCCGGTAGTCGCGCAGCAGCTGCGCGGCGATGCTCTCCGCACTCTGGGGTTTGACGGGCGCGCCGTCGTGCACGCAATGCTGCAGGCCGAGCTTGACCCACAGCAGGCGCAGGAAGTGCCACACCTCGGTGGTGGTGGCCACGGTGCTCTTTCGCCCCCCACGGGACAGGCGCTGTTCAATGGCCACGGTGGGCGGAATGCCATAGACGGCATCCACCTCGGGGCGGCCCGCCGGCTGCACGATGCTGCGCGCGTAGGCGTTGAGGCTCTCCAGGTAGCGGCGCTGGCCTTCGTTGAAGAGGATGTCAAAGGCCAGGGTGGACTTGCCCGAGCCGCTCACACCGGTGATGACGTTGAACCGGCCGCGGGGAATGTCAACAGACAGGCCCTTGAGGTTGTGTTCGCGGGCGTTGACGATGCGGATGGCTTGGGCGAGGTTTCTGCCCTCGGCTTCTTCTGCGTCTTCGTCGGGTGAAGAAAAGCCAGGGGCGGAGCCCGTTTTTTCCGAGCGGAGGCCGACGCTCGATTCGCGAACGGCCACCACCGTGCCCAGGGCCTGGGCGTAGTCGCGCAGGGCCGCGGCGGTGTGGGAGCTGGGGTGCCGGGCCACATCGGCGGGGCTGCCTTGGCACACCAGTTCACCGCCCTCTTCGCCGCCCTCTGGGCCCAGGTCGATCAGCCAGTCGCTGGCGCGGATCACGTCCAGGTTGTGCTCGATCAGGATGATGGAATGGCCCGCGTCCAAGAGCTTGCGCAGCGCCCGCATCAGCTTGGCGATGTCGTCGAAGTGCAGGCCCGTGGTGGGTTCATCGAAAAGGAAAAGCGTGCCCTTCTTGGCCACGCGCTGGCTGGGCGAAGACGCCGCTTCGGCCAGAAAGCCCGCCAACTTCAAGCGCTGCGCTTCGCCCCCCGAGAGCGTGGGCACGGGTTGGCCCAGGCGCATGTAGTCCAGGCCCACATCCACGATGGGCTGCAGCTTGGCCACCACCTCGCGGTCTTGCCGGAAGAGCTCGACCGCTTCGGCCACGGTGAGGTCCAGCACATCGGCCACGCTGAGTTCGCGCGGGCCGCGCAGGATCTTCACCTCGAGGACTTCGTTGCGAAAGCGCCGGCCGTCGCAGTCTTGGCAGCGCAGGTACACGTCGCTGAGGAACTGCATCTCCACATGCTCAAAGCCCGAACCGCCGCAACTGGGGCAGCGGCCGTCGCCCGCGTTGAAGCTGAACATGCCGGCGGTGTAGCTGCGCTCGCGCGCGGCGGGTGCGTCGGCAAAGAGCTTGCGGATTTCGTCGAAAGCGCCCACGTAGCTGGCGGGATTGGAACGCGCGGTTTTGCCGATGGGGCTTTGGTCGACAAACACGGCATCGGCCAGCCAATCGGCACCCAAGAGCCGGTCGTGCGCGCCCGGGGTCTCGGTGGCCTTTCCGAAGTGGCGGGCCAGGGCGGGGTACAGCACGTCCTGCATCAGCGTGCTCTTGCCACTGCCGGACACGCCGGTCACGGTCACCAGGCGCTGCAAGGGGAACTCGACGCTGATGTTGCGCAGGTTGTGTTCGCGTGCACCTTCCAGAATCAGGCGCGGCGTGGATTCGTCCACCAAGCGCGTGAAGCCGCTGCCAATGTGTTGGCGCGCGCCCAAATAGGCACCTGTCAGGGTATCAGCCGCCTTGGCGTCTTCTGGGGTGCCGTCGAACACGATTTGGCCGCCGCGCTGCCCAGGGCCGGGGCCCATGTCGATCAGGCGGTCGGCGGCCAACATCACGGCCGGGTCGTGCTCCACCACCACCAGGGTGTTGCCCGCGTCCCGCAGGCGGTGCATCGCCTGCACGATGCGGTTCATGTCGCGCGGGTGCAGCCCGATGCTGGGCTCGTCCAGCACGAACAGGGTGTTGACCAAGGACGTGCCCAGAGCGGTGGTGAGGTTGATGCGCTGCACCTCGCCGCCGCTGAGGGTGCGGCTTTGCCGGTCCAGCGTCAGGTAGCCCAGGCCCACCTCGCACAGGTACTTCAGGCGGTTGCGGACTTCATCGAGCAGCAGCTTGAGCGCATCGTCGAGCATGCTGGACGGCAGGGTCAGGCCGTCGAAGAAGCGGCGCAGCCGCGCCAAGGGAAGGCCCATCAGGTCGTGCAGGCTCAGTCCGTCAAAGGTTTCCAACTGCTCGTGGGTCCACTGCACGCCCGCGGGCATGAAGCGGCGGTAGCGTTGTCCATCGCCCAAGACGGCATCGGCGTCGGCCTTGCTGCCGATGCGCCACAGCAGCGCTTCGGTCTTCAACCGCGCGCCGTTGCACACGGTGCACGGGGTGTAGCTGCGGTACTTGGACAGCAGCACCCGGATGTGCATCTTGTAGGCCTTGCTCTCCAGGTACTCGAAGAAGCGGCGCACGCCGTACCACTGCTTGTTCCACTGGCCCTTCCAGTCGGGGTCGCCTTCGATCACCCAATGGCGGTGCGCCTCGGACAGCTGCGACCACGCGGTGTCGCGCGGGATGCCGTGGGTGCCGGCGTGGCGCATCAGGTCGTCCTGGCACTCCGCCCAAGCGGGCGTTTGCAGCGGCTTGATGGCGCCGTTGCGCAGGGTCTTGCGCCCGTCGGGAATCACCAGGCCCCAGTCGACCCCAATCACCCGGCCGAAGCCGCGGCAGGTTTCGCAAGCGCCCCATGCGGAGTTGAAGCTGAACAGGGCCGGCTGCGGGTCGGCGTAACGGATGTCGCTTTCGGGGCAATGCAGGCCCGTGGAGTAACGCCACACCGTGGGCGCGGGTTCTGCGCTGGGCAAGGCGGCCGTCTCGGCTGCCGCATCGGGGCTGCGCTCCAGCGCCACATGGACATTGAGCCGCCCGGATCCGCGTTTGAGGCACAGCTCGATGGCCTCCATCAGGCGCACCCGCTCCACCGATGCCGCACGGAAGCGGTCGGCCACCACCTCCAGCACCTTGCGCTCGCCTTCGACGCGTTCGGCTTGCACGCGCGTAAAGCCGCTGGCGGCCAGCCACTCTTCCTGCTGTTGGGCCGAGGTGTTGGCCGGCAACACCGCCGGGAAGGTGAAGACCAGACGCGGGTCACCGGCCTGTGCGGCCCGCTGCAGCAGGTCTTGCGCGATCGTCTCGGGGGTGTCGTGCCGAACCGGCAGGCCAGTGGCACGGTCAACCAACTGCGCCGCCCGCGCAAACAGCAGCTTGAGGTGGTCGTTGATCTCGGTCATCGTGCCCACCGTGGAGCGGCTGGTGCGCACCGGGTTGGTCTGGTCGATGGCGATGGCCGGTGGCACGCCGTCCACGCGGTCGACCGCAGGGCGGTCCATGCGGTCGAGGAACTGCCGCGCGTAGGCGCTGAAGGTCTCGACGTAGCGCCGCTGGCCTTCGGCGTACAGGGTGTCAAAGACCAGGCTGCTCTTGCCGCTGCCACTGGGGCCGGTCACCACCGTCATCTCGCCCGTGCGGATGTCGAGGTCGAGGTTCTTGAGGTTGTGTTGGCGGGCGCCGCGGATGTGGATAAGGCCGGAGGTCATGGGGCGTGGAGGTCACCAGTGAGAGGGCCTCAACCCACCCTCAGGAGGGCTTGAGTTGAGAGCCGAATCCCCCAGTGTGCTCCAAGCCGCATGCCCTTGTGGCGGCCTCAAGGTGTGGCAGCGGCCCGCCCGGCCTGGCAGCCACACCGTGTACATAAGCGCTTACTTACATCAGAAGCCTGTGGGCAGGCCGCACAAGATCAATGGGCCGAAGCCGCCAGCGCAGGCACCGCCGCCGAAGGCTTGGGCAGCCCGGTGAAGGCGAAGTTCACCTCCGGCTGCAAGCCGCTGACGATGCGTGCAATGCTCTTGCCCGAGCCGCAGGCATGGGTCCAGCCCAAGGTGCCGTGGCCGGTGTTCAGGAAGAGGTTCTTCACCTTGGAGCGGCCAATGATGGGCACGTTGCTCGGCGTGGCCGGGCGCAGGCCGGTCCAGAACTGCGCCTGGTCGAGGTGGCCCGCACCGGGGAACAGCTCTTCCACGCGGCGCACGATGGCCTCACAACGCACCCGGTTCAGGTCGCGGTCGTAGCCGTTCAATTCCGCCGTGCCGGCAATGCGCAGGCGGTCACCCAGGCGCGAGAACACCAGCTTGTATTCGTCATCGGTCAAAGACACCTGGTGCGCCATGCGGGCGTCCTTGACCGGCATGGTCACGGAGTAGCCCTTGGCCGGGTAGATGGGCAGCTCAATACCCAGGGGCTTGGCGTACAGGGGCGACAGGCTGCCCATGGCCAACACATAGGCATCGGCCTTGATGCGCTGGAAGCGGCCTTCACTGTCGGTGGCTTCCACGTGGTCGATCTCACCGCCCACTTCGCGCAGCGCGGTGATGGTGTGGCTCATCAGGAACTGCACGCCGTCATGTTCGCAGCGCTTGACCAGTTCACGGGCGAATTGGTTGGCGTCGCCCGACTCGTCTTCGGCGGTGTAGGTGGCGCCGGCCAGCTGGGGGCGGATGTGAGCCAAGGCCGGCTCAAGCTTGACGGCCTCGTCGGCGCTGATGACGCGACGGTCGCAGCCCAAGGCGCGCATCTGTGCGGCCGGGGCTTCGGCACCCTCGAATTCCTTGGGGTTGGTGTAGAAGTGCAGGATGCCTTGGGTGCGCTGGTCGTATTGGATGCCGCGCTCGGCGCGCAGTTGCTGCAGGGTGTCGCGGCTGTAGGTGCCCAGGCGCACGATCTGCTCGATGTTGTGGCGTGTGCGCGCGGGGGTGCACTCGCGCATGAACTGCAGGCCCCACATCCACTGGCGCATGTCTGCACGGATGCGGAACAGCAGCGGGGCATCTTCCTGGCCCAACCACTTGAGCACCTTCAGCGGTGCGCTGGGATTGGCCCAGGGCTCGGCGTGGCTCACCGAGATCTGGCCGCCGTTGGCAAAACTGGTTTCGGCCGCCGGCGAGGCCTGGCGGTCGATGACGGTGACGTCATGGCCCTGCTGGCGCAGGAAGTAGGCCGATGTCACGCCGAGCAGACCGGCGCCGAGAACGAGAACTTTCATGAACAGGCTCCTGAGCAGGACACAGCGCCCTTGGCGCTGCGGTGCCGCTCCCCCTGTCCTTGGTACCTGAGAGATTCAGCCACCGCTGGTGCGGCGCCTTGCTCCTTCGGTGCGTCACCTGCGTGACGGCTCTCCAGACGGCATTGGTGTGTTGCAGTGTTGGCCCTGAGCGTTCATGGGAGATTGCGCCTTCGGGGGTTGGGCAGGCGCCCAACACTCTCCTGCGGTTGGGATTGGATCAGATCGTGGTGCTGAAATCCTGTTGCACCGCCGTGCCGTGTGGGTTTTCGAGGGCTGGCGCCAAGAAGCGCCTGGCCAGCAACACCCAGTAGGCGCTGCCCACCACGATGTTGTCGTCGTTGAAGTCGTAGCCCGGGTGGTGGACCATGCAGTTGCCGGGGCCATCACCATTGCCGATGAGCAGGTAGCTGCCGGGGACGCGTTCCAGCATGAAGGCAAAGTCTTCGCTGCCGGTGAGCGCCGGTGCTTGCGGATTGACCCGTTCCACGCCCACGAGTTCGCGGGCCACGCCACGGGCAAACTCGGTGGGCTCAGGGGCGTTTACCAACACGGCATAGCCGGGACGCCAGTCGATTTCCGCCCGCACGCCAAAGCTGGCGGCCTGGGCATTGCAGAGGTCGTGGATGCGCTGGCGCAGCAGGGCGCGCACCGGCGGGTTCAGGGCGCGCACGCTGAGCTCCAACACGGCCTGTGCGGGAATCACGTTGTTGGCCTTGCCGGCATTGAGTGCGCCCACGGTGATCACGGCAGAGTCCTGGGGGTCAACGTTGCGCGAGACGACCGTCTGCAGGGCCAAGACCAGGCTGGCCGCCGCCACGATCGGGTCCGCCGCCTTGTGGGGCATCGCGCCGTGGCCGCCGGTGCCGTGAAGCGTGATGGTGGCGTAGTCGCTGGAGGCCATCATTGGGCCTTCGCGCAGCCACAGGTGACCCTGAGGCACGCCGGGCATGTTGTGCATTGCAAAGACGGCGTCGCAGGGGAACCGCTCGAACAGGCCGTCTTCCATCATCTTCAGGGCACCACCCCCACCTTCTTCGGCCGGCTGGAAGATGAGGTGCAGGGTGCCGTCGATGCCCTCGGTTTGCGCCAGGTGCTGCGCCGCAGCCAGCAACATGGCCGTGTGGCCGTCATGGCCACAGGCGTGCATCAAGCCCGGCCGGGTGCTGGTCCAGGCGCGGCCGCTTTCCTCGGCAATCGGCAAGGCGTCCATGTCTGCGCGCAGGCCCAAGGCGCGGCCAGAGGTGCCGCGCCGCAGCGTGCCCACCACGCCGGTGCCGCCCACACCCCTGGTCACGGTGTAACCCCAGGATTGCAGCTTGCGTGCCACCGTCTCCGACGTCCGGTGTTCCTCAAAAGCCAACTCCGGAAAGCGGTGGATCTCGCGGCGCAAAGCGGTGAAGGCTTCGGCCTTGGAACGCAGCTCTTCGAGGACGGTGGTCACGGGGTGCTTGGGTTTTGAGTGGGGCGGCGGGCTTGTGCGCGCTTCAGGCTCACTGAGCCTCGAGCTTGATGGCGCGGGCAATGGCGCGAAAGCGTGCGGTCTGCGCGGCGTACTCACGGTCGGCTTCGGCCAGGCTGAGCATCGGGGGGATGCTGCCGCCGATCTTGGTCAGCCCCGCCTTGGCCTCGCCATCGCCCATGACGCTGGACAAAGCCCGGTTGAGGTGCTGCACCACGGCCTCGGGCGTGTCCTTGCGCACGAAGTAACCGGTCCAGGTGTTGAAGCTGAAGTCTTTGATGGACTTGCTGTCGTTGATGCTGGGGTACTTGGCCAGGAAGGGCGCCTCTACCTTGCCAGACGGCGCCAGGGTGGCCAGCACCTTCAAGCGGCCCGCATCGGCCAGGCCGATGGTCTGTTCGCCCACCACCAGGAAGGAGACATCCACGGCGTTACCGCCCATGTCCTGCAGCAGCGGGGCCATGCCCTTGTAGGGGATGTGCACCATCTCAGCACCGATCTTCTGAGCAAAGTGCGCGCCCAGCACGTGGTAGAGCGAGCCCATGCCCACGCTGCCATAGCTCAAGGGCTTGCCCGATGCTGCCGAGCGCTTGGCCAGGTCCACCAGTTCATCCACGGTGTTCACGTTCAGGCCAGGCCGGGCCAGCACCGCCAGCGGCCAGGTGCCGATCATTTGGACGAAACGAAAGTCTTCGGCCTTGTACTTCACCGCCTGCAGCGCCAGCGGGGCCAGGATCAGCTCATTGGGCGAGCCCTGGTACAGGTAATGGCCATCGGCCGCTGCACCCAGCACCTTTTGCGCGCCCAAGGCTCCGCCCACGCCACCGAGGTTTTCCACGATGACCATTTGGTTGAGGGTCTTGGCCAGGGGGCGTTCCACGATGCGCGCAATGGCATCGGACAGGCCACCGGCCGGGTAGGGCACCATCAGGTTCAGCGGCTTGGTGGATTGGGCCTGGGCCAGGCCGCCGGCGCAAAGGAAGGCGGCGGCCAGGGTCTGCGCGAAGGCGCGGCGGATCATGGTGTTCATAAGAGGGTCTCCTGCACGTCTGGGGTGGTCACATGGGGTCATGGGGCATGGATTCGTGGGCGTCTTGGCCTCTTTGACGTGAATGTAGAAACGGGAGAGATTTGCGTCCAATGCATTGTTTATTCAATTACGATGCATTAATCTCATGGATCAAATCCTCGGGGGTGTTCGATGACCCTGGTCCAGCTGAAACACTTCGTCGCCTTGGCCGAAGCGGGCTCCTTCAGCAAAGCCGCTGTACGGGTGTTTCTGACCCAACCGGCCCTCAGCCGCAGCATCCAGGCCCTGGAAGACGAATGGGGGGCCCGGTTGTTCGACCGCATCGGACGCCGCATTGAGCTGACGCCCTATGCGAGGGACATGCTGCCCCGTGCCCGGCGGCTCCTGTCAGACGCCCAAGACCTGCAGAGCACTGGGCGCGAACTCAACTCCGCCGAGGCGGGCGCCTTGCGCATCGGACTGGGCTCGGGACCGGGCGCCATGCTGATGGTGCCCTTGCTGCTGACCATGGCCCGCGAGCATCCCCAGATGCACCTGGACATCGCCCGAAGCGGCACCGACTTGTTGGTGCAAGCCCTGCGTGAGCGCCGGCTGGACGCCCTGGTGGTGGACTCGCGCTCGCTGCGCCCGTCCAGCGACCTTCAAGCGGAGTTTCACCACGAGATGCGGGGGGCCTACATGGTGCGCCGTGGCCACCCCCTGGCCAAGCGCATGGCCGGCGGCCGCTCGGTGACATTTCAGGAGTTGGCACCCTACCCGATGGCGTCGACCCCGCTGAGCGACGAGGTGGCGCGGATCATGGTGGAGCGCTACGGGCCGCAGGCCAACCCGAGCGAATGCGTGACCCTGCGCTGCGAGGAGATCTCAAGCCTGGTCGACGTGGTGGAGCACAGCGACGCGGTCCTGGTGGCCATTCGGCAGGCTGCACCCCAGCTGGTGGAGCTGCGGATGCAACCGGCCCTTCAGGCCACAGCCCGCTTCGGGCTGGTGACACTGGCCCAACGCACGGAGCACCCCGCGCTGGCCGTGGTTCGGCGGGTGATGCAGGAACGCTTGCGCGACCCGCCTCTCCCGGGCTCGTAAGCCAGCAGAGGGTCCTTGTGGAACACCCTGTGCAAGGGGCATTGCGGATCCTCCAAAATGCCGCGGTTTGCAAACCCAACAGGAGAACACCTTGCGTTCAAACCACCGACGGACCGTGATGACGGCCCTGGCCGCTGCAGCGCTTGCATTCCCCGCCTCCACCCTCTGGGCCCAAGCCTGGCCCAACAAGCCGGTGACCATCGTGGTGCCCTTCCCGCCCGGTGGCGGCACCGATGCATTCGCCCGCCCGTTGTTTGCCGCCATGAGCAAGAACTCCGGCAAGCAATTCCTCATCGACAACAAGGGCGGCGCGGGTGGCACCCTGGGTGCTGGCATCGCCTCACGCGCCGCCCCGGACGGCTACACCTTCTTCATGGGCGCGGTGCACCACGCGATCGCACCGTCGATGTACCCCAAGCTCGACTACAACATCGAGACCGACTTCATTCCGGTGGGCCTGGTGTCCAGCGTGCCCCAAGTGGTGGTGGTGAACCCCAGCAAGGTGCAGGCCAACACCCTGGGTGAATTCCTGGCCTTTGCACGCGCCAACCCTGGCAAGCTGAACTACGGGTCGGCCGGCAACGGCACCTCGCACCACCTGGCCGGCGAGCTGTTCAAGCTGCAAAGCAAGACCTTCATCACCCACATTCCCTACCGGGGTGCAGGCCCTGCCCTGCAGGACCTGATCGCCGGACAAGTGGACGTGATGTTCGACGGCCTGGGCTCCAGTGCCGCCCACATCAGGGGCGGGCGCATCAAGGCCCTGGCCGTGGCCTCCGACAAGCCGGCCCCGGGCTTCCCGAATGTGCCCACCGCCAAGGACGGCGGCATGCCCCAGTACCAGGTGGCCACCTGGTACGGCATCTGGGCACCCAAGGGCACGCCGGCCGACGTGATTGCCGCCATGCAGGCCGAGATGCGCAAGGCCTTGGAATCTGCCGAACTGCGCAACACCTGGACCGGCCTGGGCACCGAAACGCCGAACCTGTATGGCGACGCTTTCGGCCGCTTCGTCTCGGGTGAAGTCAAGCGCTGGGCCGAGGTGGTCAAGGCCTCGGGCGCGAAGCTGGACTGAGATGAACCACAACCTGTACGCCGCGCTGCGCGCGGGCTTTCCGGCCGACCTGGGCGCCATCGCGGTGGAAACCGCCGATGCACCCATCGGCCAGGACTTTGCGCCGCTGCACTACACCTGGGGCGACCTCGAGCGCGCCAGTGCACGCATCGCCAACCTCCTGGCCTTCCTGGAATTGCCCGCGCAGTCACGCATTGCGGTGCAGGTGGACAAGTCCGTTGAGAACCTGATCCTGTACCTGGCCGTGCTGCGCGCAGGCCATGTGTACCTGCCGCTGAACAACGCCTATCAGGCTGCGGAAATCGAGTACTTCATCGGCAATGCGGAACCGGCCGTGGTGGTGTGCTCACCGAAGAACTTCGGCTGGATCAGCAAGGTGGCCTTCCTCAAAGGCACGAAGCACGTGTTCACCCTGGGCGACGACCGCAGCGGCACCCTGCTGGAGCGTGCGGCGCCTCACTCGGATGAACACGCCGTGGTGCCGCGCGGTGCCGATGACCTGGCCGCGATTCTGTACACCAGCGGCACCACGGGGCGTAGCAAAGGCGCCATGCTCACCCATGGAAACCTGTTGAGCAACGCGCAGGTGCTGCAGCGGTATTGGGGCTGGAAACCCGGCGATGTCCTGGTGCACGCCCTGCCCATCTTTCACGTGCACGGCCTCTTCGTGGCCTCGCACGGCGCGTTGATCAACGGGTCCAAGATGATCTGGTTTTCGCGCTTTGATCCCAAGGCCACCATCGCCCGCTTGCAGGAAGCCACCGTCTTCATGGGGGTGCCCACCCTGTATGTGCGCATGCTGGGTGAAAAGGCACTGACCGAGGCCGCATGCTCGAAGATGCGGCTGTTCATCAGCGGCTCTGCGCCCCTGTTGACCGAAACCTTCCAGGCCTGGAAAGCACGAACCGGCCACACCATCCTGGAACGCTACGGCATGAGCGAGACCGTGATGCTGACCTCCAACCCGTACAGCGCGAAGGACGGTGAGCGCATCGGTGGAACGGTGGGCTTTGCGCTACCGGGCGTGGGCGTGCGGGTGCGCGACGACAAGGGGGCGGAGTGCCCGCGCGGCGAGATCGGCGGCATCGAGGTGCGCGGGCCCAACGTGTTCAGCGGCTACTGGCGCATGCCGGAAAAGACCCGAGAGGAGTTCACCGCGGATGGCTGGTTCAAGACCGGCGATGTGGGGGTGATGGACGTCTCGGGGCGTGTGACGATCGTGGGCCGCAGCAAGGACCTCATCATCAGCGGCGGCTACAACGTGTACCCGGCCGAGATCGAGGGCGTGATCAACGACATGAGCGGCGTGGCCGAAAGCGCGGTGGTGGGTGTGCCGCACCCGGACTTCGGCGAAGCCGTGGTGGCCGTGGTGGTTCCCAAGGCTGGTGCGTCGCTCAACCCAGAGTCGATCATTTCCACGCTCAAGTCGCGCATCGCCAACTTCAAGGTGCCCAAGCGGGTGTTTGTGCAAAGCGAACTGCCGCGCAACACCATGGGCAAGGTGCAGAAGAACCTGCTGCGGGAAGCCCACAAAGGGCTGTTCGCCTAGCGCAGGCGTGGCGTGCCGCTTGGGCGCGGCACTGTTGTGCCACTCAAGCGCGGCACTTCTCCTCGAGGTAGGCCACCGCCTGCTCCACCTGGTCCACCAGGATCAGGCACTGGTCGCCGCCCTTGAGCAGCGACAAGGCCGCGTCGATGGCCACGAATTCGCCGCGGATCTCCTCGACGTGGACGGTGCGGGCGGCGCCCTCCAGGCCCTGGCGCATGATCTTGACCACCTCCCAGTCGGAACGCCCGCGCTGGCATTGGTCCTCGTACAGGATCACATGGTCGAATGAAGCACCCAGGATGCGGGTCTGCTCGCGCAGGTCTTCATCCCGACGGTCGCCTGCGCCGCTGATCACCACGGTGCGTTTGCCGCCTTCGGCCAAGGGCAGGGCCTTGAAGGCCTGCACCAAGGCGTTGATGGCATCGGGGTTGTGGCCGTAGTCGGCCACCAGGGTGGCCCCCCGATAGTTCATCATGTTGAAGCGGCCGGGCGCGTTGTCGGCGTCGTTGACGAAGCTGCACACGCCTTTGACGATGTCGTCCCAGGGCATGTTCAGTCCCCAACAGGCGGCCACGGTGGCCAGGGTGTTCTCCACCTGGAAGCCAATGGCCCCGCCATGTGTGATGGGCACGGCCGCCAGGGGCAGGCGGTGCTGCACCTTGCCCTCCATGGCCACCAACTCACCCTTCTCCACGAACACCACGCGACGGCCGCGGCCGCGGTGCGAGGCGATACGGGGGTGGTGGGAATCGCGTGCAAAGTAGATGACCTGCCCGGGGCACTCGTCGCCCATGGCGGCCACCAAGGGGTCGGCCGCATTGAGCACCGCATAACCGCTGGGTGCCACGTTCTGAACGATCACCTTCTTGACCCGGGCAATGCCCTCCACCGTGTGGATGTGGTTCAAACCCAGGTGGTCGCCGGTGCCCACATTGGTGACCACGGCCACCGAGCAGCGGTCAAAGCCCAGGCCTTCACGCAGGATGCCGCCACGCGCGCACTCCAGCACGGCGGCCTGCACGTGGGGGTGGGACAACACGTTGCGCGCGCTCTTGGGGCCGCTGCAATCGCCGCTGTCGGTCTGCCGCGTACCGACATACACACCGTCGGTGTTGGTCATGCCCACACACAGGCCCTGCGCCGCCAGCACATGGGCGATCATGCGGGTGGTGGTGGTCTTGCCGTTGACGCCGGTGACGGCCACCAGCGGGATACGGCCATCCTCACCGGGGGCATACAGCTCGGAGACGATGGGGTTGCCGATGTCACGCCCCTTGCCGTAGGACGGGTTGAGGTGCATCCGCAGGCCAGGCGCTGCGTTGACCTCCACGATGCCGCCCGCTTGGTCTTCCAGGGGGCGCTGCACGGTTTCGCAGACCACGTCCACACCGCACACGTGCAAGCCCACCATGCGCGCTGCGTCGACCGCACGGGCCGCCACCTCCGGGTGCACGTCATCGGTCACGTCGGTGGCGCTGCCCCCGGTGGACAGGTTGGCGTTGTTGCGCAAAACGACGCGGCGGCCTTTTTCGGGCACCGACTCGGGCGTGAGGTCTTGCTGCACCAGGCGCGCCTTGGCAATGTCGTCAAAGCGGATCTTGGTCAGGGACGTGGCGTGGCCGGAGCCGCGGCGGGGGTCGGCGTTCACCAGGTCCACCAATTGGCGCACGGTGTGCTTGCCATCGCCAATCACATGCGGCGGGTCACGGCGGGCGGCGGCCACCAGTCGGTCGCCCACCACCAGGAGCCGGAAGTCGCTGCCCGGCAGAAACTTTTCGACCAGCACGCCGCCAATGGCGGCAGCCGTGGCAAAGGCCGCGTCGAGCTGCTCTCGGCTGGTAATGTTGACCGTCACGCCGCGGCCTTGGCTGCCGTCCTGGGGCTTGACCACCACTGGCAGGCCGATGCGCTCGGCAATGGCCCAGGCCTCATCGGGGTTGGCCGCCGGTGCACCGATGGGCACGGGCACGGCTGCCGATTGCAACAGGCTCTTGGTGAGGTCCTTGTCCTGCGCGATGGCTTCGGCCACGGCGCTCGTGTTGTCGACCTCGGCGGCCTGGATGCGCCGTTGCTTGTGGCCCCAGCCGAACTGCACCAGGCTGCCAGTGGTCAAGCGCCGGTAGGGCACGCCGCGGGACACGGCGGCCGAGACGATGGCGCCCGTGCTGGGGCCCAGGCGCAGGTCTTCGTCAAGCTCGCGCAGCTCGGCGGCACACGCCACACCATCCAAGCCAGCGGCTTGTGCCGAGGCCTCGTCCGGCGACCAGGCGGCTTTCAGGATCGCCTCGACCATCTCCAAGGCGCGGCGGGCCACCTCCTCTTCCGTGTACTCCACCACCACCAGGTACACCCCGTCCTCGGCCGTGCCTTCGGTATGGCTGAAGGTGACAGGGCAACCGGCAGCGGCCTGCAGGGCCAGCAGCGTGGACTCCAGGGCATGTGCCAGGGTGATGGCGCCGCGCCGCGTGGGCGTGCGCAACGAGCCCAGGCCGGGGCACAAGGCACGCAGGCGGTCTTCGAACCCGCTGCGCGTGTCGACCGAACGCTCTTCGGGCGTGCAGCGCACCTCCAACTCAAGGGCGGTGTGGCGGCTCCAAAGGTTCGGGCCTCGCAGGGCCCGGGTGCGGATCATGTCCATGGGAACGGTCGGGGTTCGGGTGTTTGTGAAGTTGGGGGCGCGAGCGCTTGGGCCGGCGGTGGGTCGGTGGCGGTCAGGCGTCCCTTCAGGCCAACACGGACTGGTCGGGGCGCAGCTCTGGCCGGCGCAGCTCAAAGGTCTCCAGGCCGGCCACGATGAGCTCAGGCGACAGGTCCAGGGCCCACGCCGCGGCCACCGCAGCCAAGGTGGCTGCTGGCGGTACCTCGCGCGGCGTGACGCGCAGGTCGCGGTCGATGTTGAGCACCGGGATGGCCTGGTCGCCCCGTGACAAGGTCACGGTTCGGCCATCGAGGTACACCACACGGCCCCCGGCGTCGGCGTGGTGGCGCAGGGCCGGCAGCGTACCGTCTTCGGCATACAGGATGACCTCACCGTCACACAGGTCGGCCATGGCCAACACCTGCTCGTGCACGGCATGCAGCACCGCGGCCCCATCGGCGCGCACCACATCCACCTGGGTGCGCGACACCTTGAAGCGCTGCTGCGGCGTGGCGATGTCGTGGCGCACGGCCCCGGTGAAAGGCTCGCAAACGGTGACGATGCCCACGTTGCAGCGGTCGTACACGAGGCCCTCTTCGAGGATGGTCACGGGGCTGCTCTCAAAGACCGCCGCTTCCACATTCCGGTTCACCAGCAGGCGCTGCGAGACTTGCCACCCCAGGGCATCACCGCGCTCCACCCGGCGGTTGCCCACAAAGAGGCCATCCCTGCAGGCCAAGCCCACCACGGGGCCCGAGATCTGCAGCATCCAGGCCACCAGGCGCGCAATCACCGACGTGTCTTGCGTGCCGGTCACACCCACCACGGGAATGCGGCCGGATCGGCCATCGGGGAAGAGGTGTTCCACGATGGCCCGCCCCACTTCGCGCGGCTGGCCACTGGCCGGCTTGAGGTGCATCAGCAGGCCCGGGCCGGCGTTGACCTCCACGATGGCGCCGCCCTGCTCCTGCAGCGGGCGGCTGATGTCTTCACACACCAAATCGATGCCGGCAATGTCCAAGCCCACGATGCGGGCGGCCAGCGCACAGGCATGGGCCACTTCAGGGTGGACCTGGTCGGTGCAATCGTTGGCCATGTTGCCTTTTCGGCTGACCAGCACGCGCCGGCCAACCTCGGGCACCGAGGTGATCTCCAGGCCTTGCTTTTGGATCGTGATTTGCACCTCACCCTCCTGACGAACCAGGATGGGGTTGAGGGGGTGGTCTTCGGTGTCGCCACGGCGCGGGTCGCTGTTGATCTGCAGGTCGATCAAGGCTTCCACGGTGTGGACACCGTCACCGGTGATCCAGGCGGTTTCGCCACGGGCGGCGGCCGCCACCTGCCCAGCCACGATCAGCACCCGGTGCTCTTCACCCGGGATGTAACGCTCCACCATCACGCCGCTGCCCTCGGCATCGGCCACGGCGAAGGCCGCCTTGACCTCGGCCTCGCCGCTGAGGTCCAGCGTCACCCCTCGCCCGTGGTTGGCATCGGTGGGCTTGACCACCACCGCGCAGCCCATGCGCTGCGCGACGCTCCAGGCGTCTTCAGGGTCGTCCACCAGCCGGCCTTCCGGCACGGGCACGCCACAGCCGGCCAGCAGCTCCTTGGTCATGTCCTTGTCGCTGGCAATGCCCTCGGCGATGGCACTGGTGCGGTCGGTCTCAGCCGTCCAGATGCGCTTTTGTCGGGCGCCGTAGCCCAGCTGCACCAGGTTGCCCTGGTTGAGCCGAATGTGCGGGATCTCCCGGTCGGTGGCGCAGGCCACGATGTGGGCGGTGCTGGGGCCCAGGTAGACCTGGTCGATCTTCTCGCGCAGCGCGTCCAAGGCCGGCTTGAGTTCAAAGGGCCGGCCCTGGAGTGCCGCGCGCACGATGTCGTGGCCCACGGACAGCGCCTGGCGGGCGACTTGTTCGTCGCGGGCGCGAAAGACCATGCGGTACACGCCCGAGGTCGAGGTTTCGCGGGTCTGGCCAAAGGCCGTGGGCATGCCGGCCTGGTCCAGCACCTCGATCACCACATGCTCCAGCACATGGCCCATCCAGGTGCCGCCCTGCAGCCGCTGAAGGAAGCCCCCCTTTTCGCCCACGCCGCAATGGTGGTCGGCCACCCCCGGCAGGATGGCCAACAGGCGGTCGGTGAAGCCGGGCAGGGTGTTCGTGGGGAACTGCTCGAGTTCACCCAGATCCAGCCAAACCTCCAAGACTGAGCGGTAGGTCCACATATTGGGACCCCGCAAAAAGTTCACGCGCAGGATGCGCAGGTCCAGGGCGCTGGGCTGGGCGGCCGCGGGTTCGCGGGCGCCGGCGGCGTGGGGGCCCTGGTCGGGGCGTTCGTCGTTCATGGCGGCCGATTGTCCACCCGAAGCGGTCTGCCGGCACTGAAGGGCCGTGGCCCCAGGGGGCGCGGTGATGGCGGACAATCCGGGCTTCGGCATGCGGCCCGCTACGGCGGCGCTGCGCCGACCCTCTGCACCCATGTCTGCCTTTCCTTCTGAACCTTCCAAGCCGACCTCATCGGCCAACCCGGCCGCCTTTGCACTCAACGCAGGCTCGGGCCCCTCCGATGACAGCAGCGGCCACGCGGCCCCGTCCCCGGTGCTGGCCAGCCTGGATCTGGACCTGGACCTGGCCGGCCACTTCCAGCGCAGCGAACTGCAGTTGAGCGCCCAGGGGCTGTCTTGGCGGGCTGACCCCCAGGCCGCCTGGCAGACGTGGCCGCTGCGCCCGGGCCTGCGGCTGCAACACACCGACCGGGGCGGGGTGGGCTTGTTGTCGCTGCACGACGAGCACGAGCGTCTGGCGCAGTGGCGGTTCACGCTGCAGCGGGATGTGGCGGCGGTGCGCCTGGTGCAGCAATTCGAGCGCGCCTTGTTGGCCCTGCAGGGGCAGGCCCATGACCACGAGGGTGAAGACGAAGCCGCCCGCTGCCCGAGCTGCAACGCCCCCTTGCCAGAAGACAGCGAAGACTGTGAGGTCTGCAACCGCGAACTGCTGCAGCCCCCCTCGACCTGGGTGCTGTTGCGGCTGTGGCGTTTTGCCAAGCCCTACCAGGGCCAACTGGCCCTGGGCCTGCTGCTCACGCTGCTGTCCACCGCAGCGCACCTGGTGCCGCCCTACCTGACGATGCCGCTGATGGACGACATCCTGATCCCGTTCCAAAACGGGCAGGCCATCGACCCGCAGCTGGTGATGCTGTACCTCGGGGGCCTGCTGGCCTCGGCCCTGGTGGCCTGGGGCTTGGGCTGGTGGCGCACCTATTTGCTGGCCCTGGTGTCCGAGCGCATCGGCGCGGACTTGCGCACCAGCACCTTTTCCCACCTGATGACGCTGAGCCTGGAGTACTTCGGAGGCAAGCGCACCGGTGACCTGATTGCGCGCATCGGCAGCGAATCGGACCGCATCTGCGTGTTCCTGTCACTGCACGCGCTGGATTTCCTCAACGACGTGCTGATGCTGGTGATGACGGCGGTGATCCTGGCCTCCATCAACCCTTGGTTGGCGCTGGTGACCCTGCTGCCCCTGCCGTTTATTGCCTGGATGATCCACCAAGTGCGTGACCGCCTGCGCACGGGGTTTGAAAAGATCGACCGGGTGTGGGGCGAGGTGACCAATGTGCTGGCCGACACCATTCCCGGCATCCGCGTCGTGAAGGCCTTTGCCCAGGAACGGCGCGAATCGGGCCGCTTCAAGACCGCCAACCAGCACAACCTGGAGGTCAACGACCGCATCAACCGCACCTGGAGCCTGTTCACCCCGACGGTGACGCTGCTCACGGAAATCGGCCTGCTGGTGGTGTGGGCCTTTGGCATCTGGCAGGTCAGCCAAGGCGACATCACCGTGGGTGTGCTCACGGCCTTCATCGCCTACATCGGGCGCTTCTACGGGCGGCTTGATTCAATGAGCCGCATCGTGAGCGTCACGCAAAAGGCCGCGGCCGGCGCCAAGCGCATCTTCGACATCCTGGACCATGTGAGCAACGTGCCCGAGCCGGTGAACCCGGTGCCGCTGAAGAAGGTGGAAGGCGCCATCAGCTTGCGCGAGGTGGGGTTCCGCTACGGCAGCCGTCGGGTGATCAAGAACATGACGCTGGACATTCGGCCCGGCGAGATGATTGGCCTGGTGGGCCACAGCGGATCGGGCAAGAGCACGCTGGTGAACCTGATCTGCCGCTTTTATGACGTCTCCGATGGCGCCATTCTGGTGGACGGTGTGGACATTCGGCGCTACGCCGTGGGTGACTTCCGCCAACACATCGGCTTGGTGCTCCAGGAGCCCTTCCTGTTCTTCGGCACGATTGCCGAGAACATCGCCTACGGCAAGCCTGGCGCCACACGCGACGAGATCGTGGCCGCGGCGCGCGCGGCCCATGCGCATGAATTCATCTTGCGCCTGCCGCAGGGCTACGACTCGCTGGTGGGCGAACGCGGCCAAGGCTTGTCGGGCGGAGAACGCCAACGCATCTCGATTGCACGCGCGCTGTTGATCAACCCGCGCCTGCTGATCCTGGACGAAGCCACCTCGGCCGTGGACACCGAAACCGAAAAAGAAATCCAAAAAGCCCTGGACAACCTGGTGCAGGGCCGCACCACGATTGCCATCGCCCACCGCCTGAGCACCCTGCGCAAGGCCGACCGCCTGGTGGTGATGGACCGGGGCGAGGTGGTGGAGGTGGGCCCGCATGACGAGCTGATGGCCCAAGAAGGCGCCTACTGGCGCCTGTACCAGGCCCAGGCGCGGCATGTGGATGCCGAGGAAGAGCCTCCCGCACCGGCCAACAACCCCTTGGTGAGGCAGGCATGAACGCCAACGTGAGCATGGGCAGCACGGGCGATGCCCTGAGCCTGCAGGGCAGCCTGAGCCGCGACCCGCATGGGCGCTTGGTCTACACCGATGCGCAAGGACAGCCGCATCTGGGCGTGCAGGCGGTGCGCGCCTTCCCGATTGAAGCGCCCCTGGACGGCCTTTCGTTGGTGGGGCCTGACGGCCATGAACTGGAGTGGGTGGACCATTGGGCCCGGCTGGACGCACCCACGCGCGACCTGTTGGAGCAGGAACTGGCCCAGCGCGAGTTCATGCCCACGGTGGAGCGGCTGGTGGCCGTGTCCACCTTCTCCACGCCCAGCACCTGGACGGTGGACACCGACCGTGGCCGCACCGACTTCATCCTCAAGGGTGAAGAGGACATCCGCCGCCTGCGCGATGGCGGCCTGCTGATCACGGACAACCACGGGATGGTGTTCCGCGTGATGGACCTCAAGGCCCTGGACCGCGGCAGCCGACGGCTGCTCGACCGCTTCCTCTAGCGTTCACGCCGGCTGAACCACCCCCGGGCGACTGCCGCGCCGGAACACCGCCACCCCTTTGAGGCCCTGTCGCCAGGCGCTGCGCATCAAGGCCTCGATGGCCTGCGGTGAGGTGCTCGGCGGCACCGAGACCGTCTTGCTGATGGCGCCGTCCACGTGTGGCGCCAAGGCCGCCACCATGGCCAGCTGGTGCTCGGGCGAGACCCGGGACAACCAGGCCCAGGCGGGTGCGGGATGCGCCTGCAGACCGCGTGTGGCCATCCAACGCCGATGGGCGTGGGACTGTACCCAGGCGCTGCAGGGACGGCCCTCTTGGTCTAGCCAGTGCCGCTGCCACTGCGCGGCCACCATGGGCTCGATGCCGCTGCTGACCTGGTCGGCAAACGCCACGCTGATGCTGGCCGCCGGTGCGATCGCCAGCAGATGCGAGTGGCGCAGGCCGTGGCGCCGAATGGCATGCCGCAGGTCGGCGGGCAAGCGGCTGGCGAAGTGCGGGGGCTGCAACACCGCGCGGGCATCGAAGTCGGGATAGGCGCCGCGTTCGCGCGCCAGGCGCACCGACGCACGATAGGCCGCATGGGCCACGAAGCGCATGGTGGCGGCCGCCAGGCGCCGCGCGTCAGGCGCTGCGTAGTGCAGGTTCAGCAGCGCCAGGGCATCGCCCAGCCCGGTGATGCCCAGCCCAATGCGGCGGCGCCGGTGCATTTGCAGTGCCTGCTGGTGCAGGGGCCAGTGGCTGACCTCGAGTGCATCGTCCAACAGGCGCACCCCCGTGTGTACCAATGCGGCCAGGGCGCCCCAAGCCAGATGGGCCTGCGGTGTGAACGGCTGCTGCACCACCCGGGTAAGGTCGATCGAGGCCAGCGCACAGGCGCCATAGGGCGGCAGCGGTTGTTCGCCGCAGGGGTTGGTGGCGCACAGCGCTTCGCGGTCGCCGAGGTTGTCGTCGGCCTGCAGCTGTGCGGTGAACAGCAGGCTGGGTTCACCGCCAGCCCAGGCGGCCTGTGCCACCTGGGACAACAGGCCTGGGGGTTCGGAGCGACCCAGGGCCACCGCACGGGTGAGGTGGGGGTGTGCCGCGGCCGCAGCCGTGATGAAGGCGTGCACCTCGGGGTGCTCCGCCTGCAACACCACCATCTGCGCGGCGCGCCGGCTGGCACGCGGCGGGTGCTCCAAGCTGCGCGCCAAGGCCTCGCAGCGGTCCAGGGCCGCCAGCACACCCTGGCGCAGGGGCGACAGGTCCATGCCCACGCCGCCACCGGCGCGCAGCGTGGACCGCAGCGCCGGCCACAGTTGGGGCAGGTCATGGGCCGGCAACACGAAGCAGTTCATGAGCGTGGAGTGCGGGCCGCCCACGCCCGCACCGGCCATGATGCGTCCGCCGGGCAGCAGGCCACGGTTCATGGCCGACTCGAACCGCTGCGCCCATGCGGCACGTACAGGCAGAGGCTCGGCCTCGGCCAGTGCACGCGCCACACGGCGTTGCGTGTCAGCCGGTGATGATTCACCGGCTTGGGCGTACTTTTCCTGGTGCCAGCGCAGGCCCAGGGCTTGCGGCGGCAAGGGGTTCATGCGGGTGGCTGCCAACGCCGCCAGGCCAGGCTCAAGACGAGCAGGCCCAGCAGCATCAGGGTGGTCATCAGCACCCCCATCGCCAACAGCCGCGTGGGTTCTGGCAACACCTGCCACAGCACCAGCAGCAGGCCCGCCAGGCCCAAGGTGAACAGCACCAGGCCCAGACACAACAGCGCCAAGCCCTCCAGAAGGCGTTGGCGCTCGCGCACCAGGGCCTGGACACAAGCCTCTCGCCAGGCCTGCGCCTGTTGGCCAGCGGCGCACAACGCCAGCTGGAACAGCTCGCGCAGGATGTCGCGCAGCAGGGGCCACACCGGCGGGGGCCTAGCGTCGGCTGTTCAGCAGCAGCCCCGCCAAAATCCCCAGGCCACTGGCCAGACCGACGGCCGCCCAGGGGTTTCGATGGACGAAGGCGTTGGTGGTGCGGCCCGTGCTCAAGACCCGCTCCGCGGCGTCGTGGCGAATCGAAGACAGCTGATCGCGCAGCTCGCTCAAACGGTCCTGCGCGCGCACGCGCCACTGTTCCGCGCCATTGCCAAGCTCTTGGCCCGACGACTTGAACAGCGCCTCGGCATCGCGCATCACCGCGCGCAGGTCTTGAATCAACTGCTCCTTGTGTACGTCCGAACTCGGGTTCATGCACTTCTCCTGGTGGGGTTGGGGAAGTGCGAACCTTAGGGCCCGGCGGGGCCACCGAACACGCGTGGACTCAAGCCGCTACGCGGCCGCCCCGTGTGGTCTGCGGCGGACTTGAGGTGGCGCAGGCCGTGCGGGCTGCCGCCACTGAGCAGCGGCACATGGCCAAAGGTTTCCGCCGAAGCCTTCAGCCGAAGCCCTCAGCCGCGGCCCACGAAGGGCATCTGCGTGGCCATCACCGTCATGTTCAGCACATTGGCCGACAGGGGCAGGTTGGCCATGTAGACCACGGCTTGGGCCACGTGCGACACGTCCATGACCGGCTCCACTTTGGTGCTGCCATCGGCCTGTGCCACGCCTTGGGTGAAGGCCGTGGTCATGTCGGTGGCTGCATTGCCGATGTCAATTTGGCCCACCGCAATGTCGTAGCGGCGGCCGTCGAGCGAAGCACTCTTGGTCAAGCCCGTCACCGCATGTTTGGTGGCGGTGTAGGCCGAGGAATTCGGGCGCGGCGCGTGGGCCGAGATGGAGCCGTTGTTGATGATGCGGCCACCCCTCGGGTTTTGTGCCTTCATCACCCGAAACGCGTGCTGGGTGCACAGGAACACGCCGTTGAGGTTGGTGTCCACCACCTGCTTCCAGGCCGTGAAATCGATGTCTTCCAACAGCCCCTTGGGGGCGAAGAGGCCTGCGTTGTTGAACAGCAGGTCCAAGCGCCCGAAGTGCTGCACCGTGGTGTCGAAGAGCGCGGCGACCGAGCCGGCATCGGTGACATCGGCCTTCACCGCCAAGGCCCGGGTGTTCATCGGCCCGAAGGCCTGTGCTTGGGGCGCTGCGCGGTCAATGGCCGCTTGCAGGGCCGCAGGGTCTCGACCGCTGTACACCACGCGCCAGCCATCGGCGAGCAAGGCAGCCGCGCTGGCCGCGCCAATGCCGCGGGCAGCGCCGGTGATCAGGGCGACTCGGTTGTGGGGTGTCGTCATCCGGTCATCTTAGACCGGTGCAGGCTCCACGGCCACGGCGCAGTACTTGACCTCGGCGATCTTGGCCACCGGGTCCAGGGCGGGGTTGGTCAAGAGGTTGGCCGCTGCTTCGGCATAGGCGAAGGGAATGAAGACGGTGTCGGCCGGGGTCGCTTCGTCGGCGCGGGCCATCAGCTCGATGTGCCCCCGGCGCGAAGACACCCGCAGCCGCTGCCCCGCTTGCACACCCAGGCGGGCCAGCGTCAGCGGGTGCAGGCTGACCGTGGGCTCGGGCTCCAGGGCGTCGAGCACCGTGGCATGCCGGGTCATCGGGCCGGTGTGCCAGTGCTCCAACTGCCGCCCCGTGATCAACACAAAGGGGAACTGCGCATCGGGCCGCTCGGCGGCGAAACTCAGGGCCGAAGGCACCAGGCGTGCGCGCCCGCTGGCCGTGGGGAAGTGGTCGGTGAACACCACCGCTTGACCGGGGTCGGCTTCGTCGGCGCAGGGGTAGGTGACCGCCCCATCGCGCTGCAGCCGCGCCCAGCTGATGCCGGCGATGGACGGCATCACCGAGCGCATCTCGTCGTGCACCGCCCCCACGCCGGCTTCACCGCCCAGCGGGTCGATGCCGTAGGCCCAGGGCAGTCCCAGGCGCTGCGCCAGCTGCTCCAGGATCCAAGCATCGGCACGCGCGCCGGTGTTCGGATCGCCCTCTTCATTGCCCGGGGGCAGCAGCGCCGGGCGGCCCAGCTGCATGAGCCGGTCGGTGTTGGTCACCGTGCCGGTTTTTTCAGGCCAGGCGCTGGCCGGCAGCACCACATCCGCCAGGGCGGCGGTTTCGGTGAGGAAGATGTCCTGCACCACCAGGTGTTCCAGCGCAGCCAAGGCCTGCCGCGCGTGGCCCGCATCGGGGTCGCTCATCGCCGGGTTCTCCCCTTCGATGAACATGCCGCGCACCGTGCCGGCGTGGATGGCCTTCATCACCTCCACCACGGTCAGGCCCGGCTCGGCGGGCAGTGCGCCTTCGGCCAGGCCCCAAGCCTGTTCAAAGTGGGCACGCACCGCCGGGTCGGTGACGCGCTGGTAGTCGGGCAGCATCATGGGGATCAGGCCCGCATCGCTGGCGCCTTGCACATTGTTTTGGCCGCGCAAGGGGTGCAGGCCGGTGCCGGGCCGGCCGATCTGGCCGGTGATCATGGCCAGTGCAATGAGCGCCCGGGCGTTGTCGGTGCCGTGCACATGCTGGCTCACCCCCATGCCCCACAGGATCATGCTGGCGCGGCTGGTGGCAAAGGTGCGGGCCACTTCGCGCAAGGTGGGCGCATCAATCCCGCACACCGGCGCCATGGCCTCTGGGCTGAAGTCCTTCAGATGCCGTTTCAGGTCCTCGAAGTCTTCGGTGCGCTCGCGCACGAAGGCCTCGTCCACCAAACCCTCGTCCACGATGGTGTGCAACAGGGCGTTGAGCAAGGCCACGTCGGTGTCGGCCTTGAAGGCCAGGGTGCGCCAGGCCTGGCGCTGCAGCTCGGTGCGGCGCGGGTCGGCCAGGATCAGCTTGGTGCCCTGGGCCACCGCGTTCTTGATGAAACTGGCGGCCACCGGGTGGTTGACCGTGGGGTTGGCGCCGATCAGCAGCACCACCTCGGCCTGCGCCACGTCGCGCACCGGGTTGCTCACCGCGCCCGAGCCGATGCCTTCGAGCAGGGCCGCCACGCTGGAGGCGTGGCACAAGCGGGTGCAGTGGTCCACGTTGTGGGTGCCAAAACCGGTGCGCACCAACTTCTGGAAGAGGTAGGCCTCTTCGTTGCTGCCCTTGGCCGAACCGAAGCCGGCCAAAGCCTGGGGGCCGTGCTGCTCGCGCAAACGCCGCAGCCCCTGCGCCGCCACATCCAAGGCTTCGGCCCAGCTGGCCGGGCGGAACAGCTCGGACCAATGGGCGGGCTTGAGCTTGAGCGGGTCTTTGGGCGCATCCGCACGGCGGATGAGCGGGGTGCGCAGCCGGTCGGCATGGTGCACATAGTCGAAACCGAATCGGCCCTTGACGCACAAGCGGGCCGCGTTTGCCGGACCGCTGCGTCCCTCCACGCCCACGATGCGCGGGGTCGACGGCGCATCGGCCACCAGATAGGTGAGCTGACAGCCCACGCCACAAAATGGGCACACCGAGTCCACACGCCGCGTGGGCGCCGCTGCAGCGCTGCCATTGGCCGGCGACAAGGCCCCCGTGGGGCAGGCCTGCACGCACTCGCCGCAGGCCACACAGGTGGACTCGCCCATGGGGTCGCGCTGGTCGAAGACGATTTGGGCGTGGCCGCCACGGAAGGCCAAGCCGATCACGTCGTTGCCCTGCTCGTCACGGCAGGCCCGCACACAGCGGGTGCATTGGATGCAGGCCGACAGGTTCACCGTCATGGCCGGGTGGCTGGTGTCAGCCGGCACAGCCGGGCGCGGGGCGAAGCGGCTGTGGGACACGCCGCGGTCCTCGCACCAGTGGTCGAGTTCGCTGTCGTGGCGCAAGGGCGCTTGGCCCTCGGGCGTGGGCGGTACGTCGGCGCGCAGCAATTCGAGCACCAGGCGCTGGGCGCGTTGCACCCGTGGCGTGGCGGTGTGCACCACCATGCCCGGCTGCACCGTGCGGCAGCACGAAGCGCTCAAGGTCCGCTCGCCCTGCACCTCCACCACGCAGGCGCGGCAGTTGCCCTGGGCGCGCAGGCCATGTTCACCATGGTCGGGGGCGTGGCACAGATGGGGAATGGTGGTGCCCTGCCCGCGTGCGGCCTGCCACAGCGTTTGGCCTTCCAGCGCGGTGACGGTCTTGCCGTCGATTTCCAGCTGCAGGGTCTTGAGCTCGCGCGGGGCGTTCATGGCGCGGCCTCCTGCACTTCATGGGGGAAGTAGCGACGCACGCTGTCCATGGGGTTGGGGGCGGCCTGGCCGAGTCCGCAGATCGAGGCCTCGCGCATCACGAAGGAGAGGTCGTCCATCAGCTCGGCATTCCAGTGCGGCTGCTCCATCAGCTGCACCGCCTGGCCGGTGCCCTCGCGGCACGGGGTGCACTGGCCACAGCTCTCGTGTTCGAAAAAGCGCATCAGGTTCAGGGCAGCGTCACGCGCGCGGTCGTGCTGGCTGAGCACCACCACCGCCATCGAGCCCACGAAGCAGCCGTGCGAGGCCAGCGTTTCCTGGCCCGCGGGCGCGCCGCCATCAAAGTCCAGGGGCAGGTGGGCCAGTGAGGCCGGCAGGATGCCGCCGCTGGCCCCGCCGGGCAGGTAGGCATACAGCTCGTGGCCACTGAGCATGCCGCCGGCGTATTCGTCGATGAGTTCGCGCACGCTGATGCCCGCAGGGGCCAGGTGCACGCCGGGCTTTTGCACCCGGCCAGACACCGAGAAGCGGCGCAGGCCGGTGCGGCCACGCCGACCGTGGGACGCAAACCAAGCGCCGCCGCGCTCCACGATGTCGCGCACCCAGCTCAAGGTCTCGTGGTTATGGGCCAAGGTGGGGCGGCCGAACACGCCCACTTGGGCCACATAGGGGGGACGCAAGCGCGGCAGGCCCCGCTTGCCTTCGACTGACTCAATCAGCGCCGACTCTTCGCCACAGATGTAGGCGCCCGCGCCGCGGCGCAGTTCGATCTGCGGCATGGCCGCTGCCGGGATGGGCGGCTGCGCGATCAGGGCCTGCAGTTCGCGCTGCAGCGCGTGGCGTGCGGCGTGGTACTCGTCGCGCAGGTAAATCCAAACGCGATCGATGCCCACCACCTGGCAGGCCACCAACAGGCCTTCGAGCATGCGGTGCGGATCGGTGGTCAAGAGGTGGCCGTCTTTGAAGGTGCCCACTTCGCCTTCGTCCAGGTTGACCACCAGGTGGCGAGGCCCCGCTTCGGCGCGCACCAGGCTCCACTTGCGAAAGGCGGGGAAGCCCGCGCCGCCCAAGCCCTTGAGCTGAGAGGCCTGCAATTCATCGAGCACCTGCTGCGCAGGGCGGCGGCCCGCATGCAGGTCCTGCACGAGGCGATAGCCGCCCTGTTGGCAATAGTCTGCATAGCCCACCAGGCCCGGCACAGCCTGGGGCTGGGTGTGGCCGGCGGCCAGGGCCGACTGCACCTGCGACACGCTGGCGTGGCCCATCTCGTGCTGGCCCACGCACACCGCCGGCGCCTGGTGGCAGCGCCCGATGCAAGGCGCTTCCTGCACGTCGACATCCTCGCCCAGCTGGGCCGTTTGCAGGGCAGCCTTCAAGTCCGAGGCGCCGGCCATGGAACACGACAGGCTGGTGCACACCCGCACCGTCACGCGCGGTGCGGCGGCCTCATCGTCCAAAAGACGGAAGTGGTGATAGAAACTGGCGACCTCGAACACCTCGGTTTGGCTCAGGCGCAGGCGCTCGGCCAAGGCCGCCAACTGCGCCGGGCGCAGGCCTTGTCCGGCGTCTTGAAGCCGGTGCAGGTGTTCGATCAGCAGGTCGCGCCGCAGCGGCAGCCCCTCGCACAGCGCGGCCACCCGGGCCCGCGCGGCCTGGGTCGGTACCCGGCCCTTAGGGGCGGGCCGTGCCCGGGGCGAGGCGGGCAGGATGGGAATGGTGGCGGACTTCACGACATGCATTTTTGTGCACTACAAGACATCTGTAAAGCACAATCATGCACTTTAATGCAATCTATCGGCGCTGAAGCCCGGGAACCCGGCGGGCGGCCTGTTCCCAGCCCTCCCCAAACCAGGGGTCGCCCTGCAGCGCAGCGCGCAGCATGGGCAGGGCGTCCAGCCCCCAAAACAGGTGCCCCTCCCACTCCCAGGTGGGCACCCCAAACACCCCTTTGGCCAGGGCCTCCTCGCCCAGGGCCTTGAGACGGGACTTCACCGCATCGCCATCGGCTACCCCTTGTGCCACCCCCAGGGCCTGGGCCAGGGCCGCCAGCCGCGTGGGGTCCAGGGGGTCGGCGCCGCCGTGCCAAACGTGGTGGAAGGCACAGGCCACCTGGTGGCGGTTGGGCAAGCCCGAAGGGCCGGCCGCGGCCAGCAGCAGGCGCAGCACCGGCAAGGGATTGAAGGGGTGCTGGGCCGGCAGGTCCAGCTGCACGCCGAGGCTTCGGGCCTGCCAAGCCACCTGTCGAAAGGTCCAGGCGCGCTTGGGTTCGATCTCGGCGGGGCCTTTATGGTCGTGGTGCTTGAGCAAGGCGCCAAAGAGCACGGGCTTGTAGTCCACCACCACCGACAAGCCCTCCAGCGCCTGCGGCAGGTGCTCAAAAGCCAGGTGCGCGTAGGGCGAGATGGGGTCGAACCACAGGCTCAGGCGGTGCAAGGAGGCGGCATCAGACACCATCAGGCCGCTCCTTGCGCCGGGCCCAGGTACAGCGCACCCAGCAAACGCCGGCGCTCGGGCAGCAAAGCCCACACCCGCCGCTTGTCGGCCTCGTTCAAGCCAGCCCAGGCCGCAATCTCAGGCAGGGTACGGGCACAGCCCTGGCACCAGCCGGTGGCCTCATCCATGCGGCAGATGCTGTTGCAGGGGCTGGGCACGGCTTGGGCCACGGGCGGCTGGTTCATGCGGGCAAAGGGATTCATGTGGGCAGCGAATTTTGTGCGGTGGGGCTCAGGGCAGCGCAGCCGCCTTCTCACGCCGCGCCAACAGGGCGCGGCCGGTGCGCGAGGTCACGGGGCGGCCCAAGGCCGCCGAGATGCCGGCAGCCGCATCCACCAGGGCCTCCAAGTCGATGCCGGTTTCGATGCCCAAGCCATTGAGCATGAACACCACGTCCTCAGTGGCCACATTGCCCGTGGCCCCTTTGGCATACGGGCAGCCACCCAAGCCGCCCACGCTGCCGTCGAAGGTGGCCACGCCCAGCTCCAGGCTGGCGTAGATGTTGGCCAGCGCCTGGCCATAGGTGTCGTGGAAATGCCCGCTGACCTCGTGCAGCGGGAAGTGGCGCAGCACCCGCTCGAAGGCCCGCTGCGTCTTGCGGGGTGTGCCCACGCCGATCGTGTCACCCACGTAGCAGTGGTCCACGCCGATCTGCAGGAGCAAACCGGCCACGCGGTCGACCTCGTCGGGGCTCACCTCGCCTTGATACGGGCAGCCCAGGGCACAGGAAATGGCGCCGCGCACCTTGATACCGGCGGCCTTGGCCCCGGACACCACGGGTGCGAAACGCTCGATGCTCTCTTCGATGCTGCAGTTCAGGTTGCGCTGACTGAAAGCCTCGGTGGCCGCGGCAAACACCACCACCTCGTCGGGCCGGGTGGGCAGCGCAGCTTCCAAACCCTTGGTGTTGGGCACCAGCACGCCATAGCGCACACCGGGCTGGCGCTGGATGCCGGACATCACCTCGGTGTTGTCGGCCATCTGCGGCACCCACTTGGGGCTCACAAAGCTGGTGACTTCGATTTCACGCAAGCCAGCCGCTTGCAGGCGGTGAACCAGCTCGATCTTGTGAGCAGCGGCCACCGGCTGCTTTTCATTCTGAAGACCATCTCGCGGGCCAACATCAACCAGCGTGACCCGGCTGGGCAGGGCATTCATGGGGGCGACTCCTGGGCTAGCGTGTGGATTGTCCTGCAGCTCTGGGCTTTGTGCCGCAGACGGCTGGATCAATAACCCCGCCCACGGTCCACCAGGCCGCCGATTTGCTCCCAGGGCGTGCCGGCAGCGGCCTGGGCCATCTTTTGCACGATTTGCCGCGCCGCGTCGCTGCGCAAGGTGCGGGCCGAGGTGTGGGGCGTGATGCGAACACGCGGATGGGCCCAGAAGGGATGGTCCACCGGCAAGGGCTCTTGGTGAAACACGTCCAGCGTGGCGCCCTCCAGGTGCCCTTCGTTGATCAGGGCCAACAGGTCTTCGTCGACCAGGTGCGCGCCGCGCGCCACATTGATGAGCTGCGCGCCGCGGGGCAGTTGCGACAGGGTGGCGCGGTTCAACAAGCCCTGGGTTTGCGGTGTAAGCGGCAGCAGGCACACCAGGCTGTGGCTGTGGGCCAAAAAGGCGGGCAGGCCCTCTGCGCCCACATGGCTGAGCACGCCCGTTGGCAGCTGCGCTGGCGGTGTTCGCGTCCACACGTGCACCGTGTAGTCAAAGGCCCGAAGGGCCTGCACCACGCGACGGCCCAGCACGCCCATGCCCATCACCCCGACGGCATACGCGGCTCGGTCAGGCGCGGGCGGCTGCTTCCACAGGCCTTGGCGCTGTTGCTGGGCCATCAGATCAAAACGGCGGAAGTGGTGCATGACGGCGTGGCAGACATACTCGGCCATCTGCAAGCCCATGCCGGCATCTTCCAGCCGAACGATCTTCAGCTGGGGCGGCAAGCGCAACTTGAGCAGGGCGTCCACACCCGCGGCGGCGTTGAAGACACCGCGCAGCTGCGGCTGCTCATCGAAGAAGGCCTGCGGCGGCATCCACACCAGGGCATAGTCGAGATCCGCCGGTGCGCCGGGCTGCCACACGCTCAAGCGAGCCTGCGGCATCAACTGCGCAATCTCCGCCTGCCACGGATCCGGCGCGAAGCCCGGACAGCAAAAACCGATGTGCATCTCAGGCGGCTGCCAGCTTGAGCAGTTCCGCGCCTTCGGCAACCTGGTCGCCCGGCGCATACAGCAAGGCCTCGACCACGCCATCACGCGGGGCCACCAGGGTGTGTTCCATCTTCATGGCCTCCATCACTGCCACCGCCTGCCCCTTCACCACGGCCTGCCCCACCGTGGCCATGTAGGCGCTCACCTTGCCGGGCATGGGCGCCTTCAAGCCGCCCGAGTGGACTTCGGCCTGCCCGGCCTGTGCCATGCGGTCCAGCCGCTGCATCACCCGCGTGCCTTCAGGCGCAAACACGGCCCGGTGGTGGCCATGGGCATGCACCTGCGCCGTGCAGCGCCAAGGCCCCAGCTCGAGGTCATACAGGCCGGGCTGCTGAGCCGAGCGGCAGCGCCCGGCCAGCGGCCAGGCCTGCCCATCGATCTCCAGCACCAGGCCGCTGGGCGACTGGCGAAGGAGCGCCTCCACGGTCTGCTCGCCTTCGGTGTAGGACAGGGGCCGTATGGCCTGTCCGTGTAGCCGCCAGCCATCCCGGTGGCCCCAGGGATCGGTGGGGTCGGTGGCCGCTTCCTGCTGCAGTTCGTGCAGGGCCAGAGCGGCCACCGCCAAGGGCAAGGACAAACCCGAGGGCGCAAACAGCACCCCACGCTCGCGTTCAATGAGTGCGGTGTCCAGGTCCGCCTGCGAAAAGGCCGTGGACTGCACCGCGCGGCGCAGGAAGGCCACGTTGGTGTGCAAGCCCAGGATGTGGGTTTGGGCCAAGGCCGCGTCCAAGCGCGCCAAGGCCTGCTGGCGGTCTTCTCCCCAGACGATGAGCTTGGCGATCATCGAGTCGTAGTAGGGGCTGATGGCGTCGCCCTCGCGCACGCCCGAATCCACCCGCGGCCGGGACTCGCTGCGCTCGAACGCCACGTGCTCGGGCCAGCGCAGCACCTGCAGGGTGCCGGTGGCCGGCAAAAAGCCCGCTTCAGGGTTCTCCGCACACAGGCGGGCTTCGATCGCGTGGCCTCGGCGTTGCAGCTGCTCTTGCCGAAGGGGCAAGGGCTGGCCCGCAGCCACCCGCAGCTGCCACTCCACCAGGTCCAGGCCGGTGATGGCTTCGGTCACCGGGTGTTCCACCTGCAGCCGGGTGTTCATCTCCATGAAGAAGAAGCGCAGGTCCCCATCGGCCGTGGGCTCGGCAATGAATTCCACGGTACCGGCGCCCACATAGCCCACGGCGCGGGCCGCGGCCACGGCCGCCGCACCCATCTCGGCACGGCGCACCTCAGACAGGCCGGGTGCGGGCGCTTCTTCCAACACCTTTTGGTGGCGGCGCTGCACGGAACAGTCGCGCTCAAACAGGTGCACCGCGTGGCCGTGGCTGTCGGCAAAGACTTGGATCTCGATGTGGCGCGGCCGGGTGACGGAGCGCTCCACGAGCACATGGTCGTTGCCAAAGCTGGCCTTGGCCTCGCGCTGGCAGGAGGCCAGGGCCGCCGCGAAGTCTTCGCTGCGGTCCACCCGGCGCATGCCCTTGCCACCACCGCCCGCACTGGCCTTGATCAGGACCGGGTAGCCCATGGCGTCGGCCTGGCCCTGCAGGTAGGTGGGGTCGTTGTTTTGGCCGTGGTAGCCCGGCACCAGGGGCACACCGGCTTTTTCCATCAAGGCCTTGGCCGCCGCCTTGCTGCCCATGGCGGCGATGGCGGAGGCCGGCGGGCCAATGAACACCAAGCCCGCGGCCGCACAGGCCTGCGCAAAGGCTTCGTTTTCCGACAAAAACCCATAGCCCGGGTGGATGGCTTGCGCACCCGTGGCCTGCGCGGCCGCGATGATGCGCTGCCACTGCAGGTAGCTGTCGGCCGGTGCGTTTCCACCCAAGGGCACCGCCTGATCGCAGGCCAGCACATGGCGGGCCTGGGCGTCCGCGTCGGAGTACACCGCCACCGTCTGGATGCCCAGCCGCCGCGCCGTGGCAGCCACTCGGCAGGCGATTTCGCCGCGGTTGGCGATCAGGATCTTCTTGAACATCGCAGGCCTTCAGTCCGCCCGTTCGTGCGCCAAACCATCCTCGGTGCTGCAGCGCATGCCCAGGCGGTCCAGCAGGGCGCGGTCTTTGTCGGCCTGCGGGTTGCCGGTGGTCAACAGACGGTCGCCGTAGAACATCGAATTGGCCCCCGCCAAGAAGCACAGGGCCTGCAGGGACTCGGGCATCTCTTCACGCCCGGCCGACAGGCGCACCATGGCACGTGGCATGGTGATGCGCGCCACCGCAATCGTGCGCACGAACTCGAAGGGATCCAGGCTGTCGGTACCG
>JACCEC011144766.1_pt1 | contig 34969 bp, 33 predicted proteins | sample 7450121 | NCBI WGS metagenome assembly JACCEC01 (sample SAMN15323455, study PRJNA562643) | freshwater metagenome | isolation source: river surface water | place: USA:Blue River Watershed | collected 2017-08-18 | reverse complement strand
GGTGCCGGAGTCCAGCTGGTGCGGGCCGCCTCCCTCGGTTTGTCTGATCGGGCTCGTCCATGAGTTACACCGCGCTCGCCCGCAAGTGGCGTCCGAAACGTTTCGATGAATTGACCGGGCAGGAGCACGTTCTGCAGGCGCTCTCGAACGCGCTCGCGACCCAGCGCGTGCACCACGCTTTTTTATTCACGGGAACTCGTGGCGTGGGTAAGACGACCATTGCCCGCATCCTCGCCAAGTGCCTCAACTGCGATACCGGCATGACGCCGACGCCCTGCGGCACTTGCGCAACGTGTCGCGAGATCGACGAAGGGCGATTCGTCGATCTGATCGAAGTCGACGCTGCCTCGCGCACCAAGGTCGAAGATACCCGCGAGTTGCTCGAAAACGTGCAGTACGCACCGACGCGCGGCCGATACAAGGTCTATCTCATCGACGAAGTGCACATGCTCTCGAACAACTCCTTCAACGCCTTGTTGAAGACGCTCGAGGAGCCTCCACCGCACGTTAAATTTTTGCTGGCGACCACCGATCCACAGAAGTTGCCTGTAACGGTGTTGTCACGCTGCCTGCAATTCAATCTCAAGCGCTTGCCCGTTTCTTTGATCGCGCAACGCATGAAGTTCATCCTCGATGCCGAAAATCTCGGTTATGAGGCTCCCGGCATTCGTCTGCTTGCCGAGGCTGCCGATGGCAGCATGCGAGATGGTCTGTCGCTGCTTGACCAGTTACTGGCTTTCGGTGGTGGTCGCGCGACCGAGGCGGCTGCTCGAGCCATGCTGGCTACCGTCGATCGCAAGCAAGTCGAGCAGCTCTTGAAGCTGATCGGTAGCGGCGACGCTCAAACCGTTCTCGCCTTTGCCCGCTCGCTCGAGGAGTGGGCTCCGGATTACGCGGACATGCTTGATGAGATCGCGAGCCTGCTCGTGCAGGTGGCGATGAAGCAGGCTCTGCCAGCTTACGAAGGTGATGAGCTGCATCCTGAGAGTCTGCTGGCGGAGCTGGCGGCGGCGATCTCACCTGAGGACGTCCAACTGCATTATCAGACCGTCATCCTCGGTCGGCGTGATTTGGCTTGGGCACCCGATCCGCGTAGCGGCTTCGAGATGACCTTGCTGCGCATCCTGGCGTTCCGTCCGATGTCGGGCGAGGGTGGACGCGGGGTGGCATCAGCGGGTGGTGGCGCTGGTGTCAGCTCGGGCGTCAGTTCCGGCTCGAGCCGAGCTGCAGCTCGTTCTGCTACTTCAGGGAGCGTTGCTTTGGCGCAGCCGGCGGCGCGTGGCGAACTCGGTTCATGGCCGGAGACTCTGGCCGCACTCGAGCTCGGCGGCGCCGCTCGACAGCTCGCAGCGCATTGCGCCTTGATCGGACGGGAGGGCGGTCTTGTACGCCTCGCGCTTGATCCGGCGCAGAGCTTGCTCAAAACCGCAGCGCTCGTCGACAAGCTTTCGCAAGCTCTCGCGAAGCATCTCGGTGAAAACGTAAAAGTCGAGATCGAGCTCGCGCAGTCGACGGTGGAGACGCCAGCGCGCGCCGAGCAGCGCGAGGTCGAGGCGACCCTGTCATCGGCTCGGCAATCAATCGATGAAGATCCGACGGTACGCGGCTTCAAGGAACGCTTTGGAGCGACGATCAAAACGGATTCGGTGAAACCCAACTGAGGACGATGAGATGGCGAATTTCGGCAACATGATGAAGCAGGCGGAAGCGCTGCAGCGCAACATGCAGAAAGCGCAGGAAGAGATCGCGCAACTCGAGGTCACGGGTGAATCGGGCGCGGGTATGGTGAAAGTCACCATGACGGGCAAGCATGAGGTCAAGCGCGTGCAGATTGAGCCCGCGGTCATCGGTGAAGATCGCGAAATGCTCGAAGATTTGGTGGCAGCGGCCATCAACGATGCCGTTCGGCGCGTCGAGAGCGAGTCGCAGCAGAGGATGTCTTCGCTGATGTCGGGATTGCGGCTGCCGCCTGGCATGAAGCTGCCGTTCTAAGATTTCGATGAAACACACGCCAGCGCTCGCGCGCTTGATCGATGCTTTGCGGGTCCTACCCGGTGTGGGCCCGAAGAGTGCGCAACGCATGGCATTTCATCTTTTGCAGGACGGGCGCGACGGCGCAAGGGCTTTGACGGCCTCGCTAGAGGCCGCGCTCGAGAAAGTGGGCCGATGTCGTCGCTGCCGCATGCTGACCGAGTCGGAGTTTTGCTTTATTTGCAGCACGCCGCAACGCGATGCCAGTTTGATGTGCGTCGTCGAATCACCTGCGGATGTCGTTGCTATCGAGCAGTCCGGTGGCTATCGCGGGCGCTATTTCGTTTTGATGGGGCATTTGTCGCCCCTTGATGGTATCGGACCTGAGCAGCTTGGCATCCGCGAGTTCGAGGCGAGCCTCGAAGAGGGTGAGATCACCGAGGTCATCCTCGCGACCAACCCGACCGTCGAGGGAGAGGCGACTGCACATTTTCTCTCCGATCTCGTTCGACAAAGGGGCTTGAAAGCCACGCGTATCGCGCACGGCGTGCCGATCGGTGGCGAGCTCGAATACATCGATGGCGGCACTCTCGCGCACGCGTTGGCAGGGCGACAGTCGCTGCTTTGATTTACCCGCGTTTGCCGGGTCCTTGTGCTTGGATCAATTCGTCGCGAATTCGGCGCAGTCGCCGATAACTCTCGTAGCGCCGCGCATCGAGTCGCTGCTCCTCTGCGGCGAGCCGCACGGCGCAACCGGGTTCGCGCAAGTGACGACAGTCTAAGAACTTGCATCCCGTGGCAAGTTGATCCACTTCTGGAAAGCCCAAACTATGCGGCTCGAGGCCATCGATTGCCGGCGCGTAGTCGCGTACGCCGGGTGAGTCGATGAGTGCACCACCTTCAGGCAAATCAAAAAGGCGAGAAGCTGTGGTGGTGTGTCGACCTTCTTCTGTCTTGTCGAGTGCGCCCGTGGCGATGTCGGTTTCAGGCGCGAGTGCGGCAATCAGTGAAGACTTACCCACACCAGATTGTCCGACAAACGCACTCGTGCGATGGGCGAGTAGCGCACGCAGCGCATCGAGCTGCTCACGAGAGTGGCTGCTCACGACCAGTGTCTCGTAGCCCGCCGCACGATACGCTGCAAGCCACGCCCGCCATTCGCCGACGGCGGGGTCCGCGGCATTCATGAGATCCGCCTTATTGAGCAGCACCAAAGCCGACATGCCGGCTGAGCTCGCTGCGCAAAGGTATCGGTCGATGATGAAGGGATCGGGCTTTGGCAATGGCGCGAATACCGTCACCAGTAGATCCAGATTCGCGACGATCGCTTCGGCGGTACCGCGCATCGTCGCGCGGGCAAGCGTGCTGCGGCGCGGCAGGACGCTCTTCACATGAACTTCGGCGTGATGGGCATCGCGCTCGCACAGGACCCGATCGCCGCAAACCGCTTGCACACGGCGACCGAAAGGGCGTGCCTCGTGGCTGACGCCGTCGGCGTCGCGCACGAGCAGATGTCGGCCGTAGGCGGCGATGACTTGTGCTTCGAATTCCAAACAGAGCGCTCTTCTGGCCGTCGCTGGCAAGGCCCGGAATGTAGCCTCTGCTAGACTGAACCACAATCAAAACAGCGCTTTGTGCTGCGAGGTCTCACCCATGCCCACTCGCGATGCTCTCATCTGGATCGATCTCGAGATGACCGGTTTGAAGCCGGAATCCGATTCGATCATCGAGATCGCCACGCTCGTCACCGACTCATCCTTGCGATTGATCGCAGAGGGGCCGGTCTACGCCATTCATCAAGATGAAGCGACATTGGCAAAAATGGACGAGTGGAACCAGCGGCAGCACGGGTCGTCGGGTCTGCTCGCTCGGGTTCGAGCGAGTCGCACGAGTACTGCAGAGGCAGAGCGCGGGACGCTCGAGTTTCTCGCGCAGTATGTCGAGGCCGGTGCATCGCCGATGTGTGGTAACAGCATCTGTCAGGATCGCCGTTTCATGGCGCGACTGATGCCACAGCTCGAAGCCTTCTTTCACTATCGCAATCTCGACGTGAGCACGCTCAAGGAATTGGCCAAACGATGGGCTCCGGAGGTTGCCGCTGCGTTCAGCAAGGAAGGAACGCACCTCGCGCTCGATGACATTCGCGAATCGGTGCGAGAGCTGGCCTACTACCGCGAGCATTTGTTCGTTCCGGGAATGCGAGGAGCCTGTTGATGTTGCCGGTATTTGCCGATGTGGTTGCCGCGTCAGGGCGACTGGAGGGGAGGGTGATCCACACGCCGGTGATGTCCTCCGAGCGATTCGATTCGCGCGTGGGTCGCAAGGTGCTGCTCAAGTGCGAGAACCTGCAGCATATCGGTGCCTTCAAGTTTCGCGGTGCGCTCAATACGCTGTTGCAGCTCGAGGCGGCCGCCGCAGCGGATCCTTCGAGTTCGCGTATCGTGGCGACCCATTCCTCAGGGAATCATGGCGCCGCTCTCGCGCGCGCAGCGCGTGAACTCGGTTGGCGATGCTTAGTCGTCACGCCGAATGACGCGTCACCGGTGAAACTCGCCAATATCACCGCCGAAGGCGCGACGCTTCGACACTGCGAACCTGGGCTTGCCCCGCGCGAGGCCGCGCTGGCCGAGATCGTGGCACAGACAGGCGCCGCTGTTGTTCATCCTTTCGACGACGCGCGGGTGATTGCGGGCCAGGGCACGGCTGCACTCGAATTATTGAGCACACATCCGAACATCGACGTCATTTCGACGCCGGTGGGTGGTGGTGGTTTGCTATCAGGAACGGCCTTGGCCGCGCGCGGCTTGGTACCCACCTGTCGTGTGATTGGTGTAGAGCCCAAAGAAGCTGATGATGCGGCGCGATCCTTTCATACCGGTATCCGCGTGGGCATGAGCGGATCGCCGCCGACGATGGCCGATGGTTTGCGCGGATCCCTCGGCGTTCTACCGTTCGAGATCTTCAAGCGTCAGGTAAATGACATTCTCACCGTCGAGGAGGCGGCGATCGTGCAGGCCATGCGCATTGCGCTGGAAGATTTTCGCCTGTTGATCGAGCCTTCGTCGGCCGTGGTGCTCGCAGCGATTCTCGATGGTCGGTTGGGTAAGCCGGGTGAGACCCTCGGTGTGATCGTCTCCGGCGGCAACGTCGACCTGTCGGTGTGTCCGTTCCTCTCCGGTCAGCGCTCAGCTCGCACGAGCTGAGTCCTGTGCCAGCATCAGCCAAGTCTCAACGACCGTGTCGGGGTTGAGCGAGATGCTCTCGATGCCCTGAGCGACGAGCCAGCGGGCGAGATCCGGATGATCCGATGGGCCCTGTCCGCAGATGCCGACGTATTTGTTGGCGTTACGGCAGGCAGTGATCGCCATCGACAGCATGGCCTTCACGGCATCATCGCGCTCGTCGAAGTGATTGGCGACGATCCCTGAGTCTCGATCCACACCGAGCGTCAACTGAGTCATGTCGTTCGAACCGATCGACATACCGTCAAAATATTCGAGGAACCGATCGGCGAGCACGGCGTTAGAGGGCAGCTCGCACATCATGATGATCTTGAGATCGTTCTCGCCACGCTTGAGCCCATTCGCCGCGAGCAGTTGCGTCACTTTCGCAGCTTCAGCGACCGTGCGTACGAACGGTACCATGATCCACACGTTCGTGAGCCCCATCTCTTCGCGGACGCGCCGCAATGCACGGCACTCAAGTTCGAAGCAAGGACGGAACGATTCATCGACGTAGCGGGCCGCGCCACGAAAGCCAATCATCGGATTCTCTTCGTGCGGTTCGTAGAGACGTCCACCAATGAGATTGGCGTATTCGTTCGACTTGAAGTCGGACAAGCGCACGATGACAGGCTCAGGCGCGAAGGCTGCTGCGATCTGCGAAATGCCCTCTGACAGTTTGTCGACGTAGAAACCGACTGGATCCGTATAGCCGGCCATCTGTGCCTCGATCTCGCTCTTCAAGGCGGCATCGAGACGATCGAACTCCAGTAACGCGCGCGGGTGTACGCCGATCATGCGATTGATGATGAACTCGAGTCGAGCGAGACCCACCCCTCGGTTCGGGATGCTGGCGAAGTCGAAGGCACGATCCGGATTGCCGACGTTCATCATGATTTTGACGGGTGAGGGCGGCAGTCCGTCGAGCTCGATCTGCTTGCGTTCGAAATCGAGTGCGCCCTCGTAGACGAATCCCGTGTCGCCCTCGGCGCAGGAGACCGTCACGGCTGTTCCTTCGCGGATGGCTGTCGTGGCATCGCCGCAGCCAACCACGGCGGGGATACCGAGTTCGCGTGCAATGATCGCGGCGTGACAGGTGCGGCCGCCGCGGTTGGTAACGATGGCTGACGCACGCTTCATCACCGGTTCCCAATCTGGATCGGTCATGTCGGCAATCAGCACATCGCCCGGCTGCACACGGGCCATTTGTGAGACATCGCTGATCACTCGTGCGGGCCCAGCGCCGATGCGCTGCCCGATGCTGCGTCCTTCGGCGAGGATTTTTGAGCGTTTGCTCAATGTGTAGCGTTGAATCGTACGGCCCGTGCGGCTCTGCACCGTCTCCGGACGCGCCTGCAGAATGAAGATCTCGCCCGTGCTGCCGTCTTTGCCCCACTCGATATCCATCGGTCTGCCATAGTGCTCCTCGATGATGAGCGCTTGTTTGGCGAGGGTGACGAGGTCCTGCTCGTCCAAGCAGAAGCGCTGACGATCGACCGCCGGCACATCCACGGTGCGCACGCGATCCTTCGAGTGAGGTTCGCCGTAAACCATCTTGATGGCTTTGGCGCCGAGGTTGCGGCGAAGCACCGCGCGTCGTCCGGCGCGCAGCGCCGGCTTGTAAAGATAGAACTCATCGGGGTTCACGGCGCCTTGAACAACCGTTTCACCCAGACCGTAGGATGCCGTCACGAACACCACATCTCGGAAGCCCGAATCGGTATCGAGAGTGAACATCACGCCACTTGCGCCGAGATCCGAGCGCACCATTTGCTGGATGCCAGCCGACAAGGCCACTTGCGAGTGGTCGAATCCCTGATGAACTCGATAGGCGATCGCACGATCGTTGAAGAGCGAAGCGAAGACGTGTCGCATCGCTTCGAGGACAGCCTCTTCGCCCTGCACGTTGAGGAAGGTCTCCTGCTGGCCGGCGAACGAGGCTTCTGGCAGATCTTCTGCCGTCGCCGAGGAGCGTACTGCCACTGCAGCATTGGCACCAAAGCGGCGATATCCCTCACGCACGGCTTGCTCGAGAGAGGGCGGCAGCGGCGCCGCCAGAATCCAGCTGCGGATTTGCGCACCGACTTCGGCGAGCTTGACGACATCGTCGACATCGAGGTCAGCGAGTACCTTTCTGATGCGCTCATCGAGGCCCTCGTGAGCGAGCGTGGCGCGATAAGCCGCCGCGGTGGTCGCGAACCCGCCGGGCACCTTCACACCAAGGCGCGACAGCGAAGCGATCATTTCGCCGATGGAGGCGTTCTTGCCACCGACGGTCTCCACATCGTGCATGCCGAGGCGTTCAAAGGGGATGACGACTTCAGTCATGGAAATTCACCTTGTCGGCTGCCTAAGTCGATGGAACACTCGCGACGGTGGCAGTGGGAATTGGGGAGAGAAGCAGGTGGCGGGTAGGATCGTCTTCTTTGTTTCGGATCAAACGGGCGTCACCGCTGAGACCATGGGTCACAGTTTGTTGACGCAGTTCGATAGCCTGGAAATTCGGGCCGTGACTTTGCCATTTGTGTCGACCCTTGACAAGGCAGAGGAGGCGGTGCGGCGTATCGATTCCGCGGGTGAGGAGAGCGGCCAAAGGCCCATCGTTTTCAGTACCTTGGTGCAGGATGACCTGCGCGAAGTGCTGCGTGGCAGTAACGCCTTGTTCCTCGATTTTTTCGAAGCCTTCGTGGGGCCAATGGAGCAGGAACTCGGCACGCGTTCGACGCATCGTTCGGGACGCGCGCACGGCATCGCCGATGCCGTGCACTACGCGGCCCGCATCGATGCCACGAACTATGCTCTCGCCAACGACGATGGTTCGCAGCGGGATTACTCTCGGGCCGATGTGATCCTGGTCGGTGTGTCGCGCTCGGGGAAGACACCAACCTGTCTTTATCTGGCGATGCAATATGGCATCTTCGCGGCGAACTACCCGCTCACGGATGATGATCTCGAGTCGAATCGTTTGCCGCCTGGCTTGCAGGCTCATCGCGGCAAATTGTTCGGATTGCGAATCGCGCCCTCACGCTTGCAACAGATTCGACAGGAGCGCCGGCCCAACAGCCGCTATTCGTCGCCGCAGCAAGTGCAGTTCGAGACGCGCGCAGCCGACGGCATTTTTCAGCGGCATGGCATCCCGTTCATCGACACCACCGAGTGCTCCATCGAAGAAATCTCAGCCCGCATTCTCGATGCCACTGGAATCGAGCGTCGTACGCGACCCTAGTTACGCGCTGTGAGTAACGCGCTATAGTTTTACCGTGAGCATGCGGCCTAATTCCTTGCGTTTCATCGATTCCGTTGTCCTGTCGGGCGAAAGCGCGCTGCCGGCTAGCTGGCGCGGGCGTCCACGCAGTTTCGTCGCGTTGATGTCGCTCTACGAGAGTAACTATCTGCGACTCACCGAGCTCGCCGGTCCTCTGCGAAATCTTCGTGGCGAGTGCATCTCGGCGATCGAATCCGATTGCGACCTGCGTCTGCGGGTGGGTGAGGTGTCGCCTTATACGACGCTACTCGAACTGACGTATCTCTTCGGTTCTGAGGGCGACGAGACCGCGTCGACCGCGCCTGATATGCAATTACGTATCTATCACGACGCCTGTCTCGTCGAGGCGCACTCGTGGGCTGTGACGCATCATCATCCGTTGTTACGCGATTGGCGGCAGCTAGCGGGGCAGGATCTCGACCAGCGTTGGGCCCGCAACGTGATGCTGAACAAGTGGTTAGAGTATTGCCTCGATCGTGGTCACTGCCTCCGCGCAGCGAGCGGCGAGCCGAACTGCACCATGTCGCCGGCGACCTGAACGGCTTGATCGAGAATCACATCGGGTAGTTCAGCACTGTCGAGTTCACTGATCGATTTGAGTACCGGCTGTTGGCGCGCCGCACGTCGATCGTTTTCACGGGCAAGACGCTCAGTCTCGAGCGCGGCCCTGTCTGCCTTGCGAGTCTCGATGTTCAACGAGAGGTTCTTTTGGCTGCGGAGTTTTTCGACGGCGGCGATGTCGGCAAGCCACCATCGGTAATCCGGGTCACGTCGCTGACGCGCGTTCTCTTCGGTAACGAGTTTGGCGATGGAGGGCGCGAGTTGTCCCGGTTGACCGAAGCCCGCCGCCTGAATTCGATCCCAAGGCAAGGCATCGTCCAGCGAACTCTCGCCGATGTCCGCGAGGCTGATGGGTGAGGCGAGCGTCACATCGGGCTCTACGCCGCGGTGTTGCGTGCTCTCGCCGGTGACTCGGTAGAACTTGCCGATGGTGACGGTCAGCTGCCCGTTGACCGGCCGCGCGCTCCAGCGCGAGAGTGGGACGAGATTTTGTACGGTGCCCTTGCCGAAGCTGCGCTGACCCACCACGACGCCGCGACCGTAGTCTTGAATAGCGCCCGCAAAGATCTCGGAGGCCGAGGCACTGAAGCGATCGATCAGCACGACGAGTGGGCCATCGTAGGCGACGCCGGACTGATCGTCATCGAGCACCTCTTTGTCGCCACCGGAGAACTGTACTTGCACCACGGGACCACGATCGATGAAAAGGCCGGTGAGCGATTGCGCTTCAGGCAGGAAGCCGCCACCGTTACCGCGCAGATCCATCACGATGCTGTCGACCCCTTCCTTTTTTAGCTCATCGATGAGCTTGCGGACGTCGCGTGTCGTGCTGCGATAGTCCTTCTCGCCGGCGCGCTGTGCATCGTAATCGGAATAGAAGCCAGGCACGTTGATGACGCCGACTTTGTATTCGCGTTCACCACGCCGGAACGTTTTCAGTTCCTTCTTGGCGGCCTGCGCCTCAAGCGTGACTTTGCCACGCATGAACTCGACGGTCTTTTCCGGTGAGCCGGGTGCGGCGGCGGCTGGCAAGATCTGCAAGCGCACTGGCGTGCCGCCCTTACCGCGAATCAATTGCACCACATCGTCGATACGCCAGCCGACGACGTCGGTCATCGAGCCGTCGCGACCTTGGCCGACCGCGGTAATGCGATCGTTGATCTTGAGTGTGCCGGCTGCAGCAGCAGGGCCGCCCTCGATCAGATTCATGATCGTGACGTACTCGTCGACCAGTTGCAGTGAAGCGCCGATGCCCTCGTAGTTGAGGCTCATCTGGATCTTGTATTCCTCGGAATTGCGCGGCGAGAAGTAACTCGAGTGGGGATCGAACGTGCGCGCGTAGGCGTTTAAGAAGAGTTCGAACACTTCCTCGGGCTTGACCTGATCAGCGCGCTTCAAAACGCGCTCGTACCGCGTGCGCAGCACGTCGCGCGCTTCGGCCCAGCTCTTGTTGGTGAGCAGCAGCGAGATCGCATCGTTCTTCACGCGCTTGCGCCACAGTTCATCGAGTTCGGCCGAGTCTTTGGCCCAAGGCGCCGATTCGCGATCGAACTCGAAGCTCTCGTTCAATGCGAAATCCGGTTCGCGATCCAGTAGAGCAAGTGCATGTTGGACACGCTCACGATTGCGCTGCTGGTAGCGGGCAAAAATTAGATAAGCGGGTTCGATATCGCCGGTGCGAATCATGTCGTCGAACCGCAGGCGATGCGATTCGAATTCGGCGATATCGCTCGCCAGGAAGTAGCTACGCTGGCCATCGAGTCCGTCGATGAACTTGTCCATCACGCGCGGCGAGAGACTGTCGTCGATCTTCAGCTTGCTGTAATGAGCCTCCTCGAGTAGCGAACCCACTTGGCGCGCGATCATCCGTTCTCGAGCGGTCGGAGCCAGGGCGCCCGGCGGCAGCAGCGAGGTGTTCGCCGTCAGACGCGAAGAGCTGCCCACCGTCAGCAGCGCGGTGAGCACCACGGTAAAAGCGAGCAGGGCGGTCGGGCGGCGACTGGAGGGGGTCATGTACGGCCTTGGCATCAGTTAGACTCGCTTTGCAGACTAGAGTGCCTGCGCCGCACCTTCAAGTGCATAGAACCCCGTCAAGGAAGAAAATCGATGCAACCGCTCGCCATGCTGCTCGGGATCGTCCTCGGATCGGCCGTTTCCATCACGATCGCGCTGATCTTGACGCTGATCGTGTTCCTGTTCCTGCCCGAGTTCGCCGAGCGCATCGGGGAAGAGTTTCCGCCGTTGATACAGACTCTCGTCGTCACTGCCATGTTGGCGATCGTCTCTGCCGCTGCCTTCGTCGGCGAGCTGCAAGCCCGTCGTTGGCGGCGTCTTGCGCAGGGTGTTCTCGCAGTGATGTTGTTGCTCATCGGTTGGTGGGTTTGGCCAGAACCGAAAGCCTGAACCGAAAGCCTGAACGCGCTGGGGTAATGGAGTGAAGAATATGGTGTCCATCAAATCGTTCGTATTCCCGTTTGCCGCAGCGCTGCTCGTGTTGCTGGCGGGCTGTACCACCCCAGCGCAGGCACCAACTGCCAACCTCGCACCGATTTCCGCAGCGGAGTACGAACGTCATGTCGCAAGACTATCGAGCGACGAGTTCGAAGGCCGCAAACCGGGCACGGCGGGCGAACGCAAGACCGTCGAGTACTTGATCGACGAGTTCAAGAAGCTGGGCTTGAAGCCGGGTAATGGGTCGTCCTGGGTGCAAGAGGTACCCATCGTCGAAATCACGGCCGGCTCCGATGCGAGCTTGCGACTCGGTTCGCGCGAGCTCATTTACTCACGCGATATGGTCATCTGGACCAAGCGCCTCGTGCCTGAGGCCAGCCTCGCTGATAGTCCGCTTGTGTTCGTTGGGCATGGCGTCGTCGCGCCCGAGTTCGGTTGGAACGATTACGCGGGCGTCGATATGAAGGGCAAGACTGCCGTGATCCTTATCAACGATCCCGGTTTCGCGACGAACGATGCCAGTTTGTTCCGCGGTAGAGCGATGACCTACTACGGTCGCTGGACCTACAAATTCGAGGAGGCTGCGCGGCAGGGTGCGGCCGCCGCCATCATCATCCATGATGACAAACCGGCCTCCTATCCGTGGGATACGGTGCAAAACAGCTGGACAGGTCCTCAGCTCGACATGGTTGCCAAAGATGGCAATGCAGGTCGCCCGGCCATCGAAGGTTGGGTCACCAAAGCCGAGGGCGATGCCTTGTTGCGGGCGAGTGGTCACAGCTACGAGGCGCTGCTGCTCAAGTCGAGTCAGCGCGGCTTCAAGCCCATCGAGCTTGGGCAGACGGCAAGCGGCTCCGTTCGCAATCTCATTCGTCGCGCATCGTCATCGAACGTGGTGGCGATGTTGCCCGGAAGCCGACATCCGGATGAGGTGATCGTTTACATGGCGCATTGGGATCACCTCGGCAAAACACTCGCGCGCACCGGCGACAATATCTTCAACGGCGCGCTCGACAACGCTTCGGGCACGGCGGGCTTGTTGACCATTGCGAAGGCTTATGTGGAGTCGACACCGCGTCCCGAGCGATCGGTGGTTTTTCTCGCCGTGACTCTCGAGGAGAGTGGCTTGTTGGGTTCGGCGTACTACGTCGCCAATCCGATCTTCCCGTTGGCGAAGACGGTGGCTGCACTCAACATGGACGCGATTAGCTGGGGTGGGCCAACCAAGGACGTCACCGTCGTGGGTCACGGTGCTTCGGAGCTCGAGGAATATCTAGCGAGCGAAGCGCAGCGTCAGGATCGCATCGTCAAGCCGGAGCCGACTCCGGAGAATGGTTTTTTCTTCCGATCGGATCATTTCAACTTCGCCAAGGGTGGTGTCCCCGCGCTCTACATCAAGCTCGGGGTCGACGATCGCGAAAAGGGTGAAGAGTGGGGGCGCGCGCAGCTCGCCGAGTTCACCAAGAACGATTACCACAAGCCGTCGGATGAATTTCGACCGGGAATCGACGTGCGCGGTGGGCTTCAGGACATCGAGCTGATGCAGCGCATTGGCTGGCGGCTCGCCAATGAGCGGCGTTTCCCCAACTGGTATCCGGACAGCGAGTTTCGCGCCGCACGCGATCGCAGCTTGGCGAGGTAATCGCGCTCAGCGCGTTGAGTGTCAGCGCAAACGTTGATGCAGCAACCAGACGAGGCGTCCGATCTGCAGGAATGCGTAGGGAGCGATGAGCAAAATCCAGGCGGCTGTGCCGCCTTGGCCGAGCTCGCGCGCGAAGTCGAGCCATAGGTCGATGAGCCCGCCGTTTTCGTATCGACCGAGCAGGATTCGCCCGCTGATCCAGAGCAGCATCGGCAGCAGGATCGCGCCTGAAGCGGCCGCCAGCGCGAGCCAACGCAGTTCGCGCAGCGCGATCGTGGTGGCTTGGGGCTTTTTTCGTTTCGACATCGGCACATAATAAGCGATGAACAACATACGGGCAGCGGTGATCGGTGCGGGGTATCTCGGCCGGTTTCATGCACAGAAGTACGCGGTAGCACCGGGTTGCACCTTGGTGGGCGTGGTGGATCCGCGTCACGAGGTGCGTGAGGCGGTGGCTGCCGAGATGGGTACGCGCGGTTTTGCCGATCATCGCGAGCTACTCGGCAAGGTCGATGCCGTCAGCGTGGTCACGACGACGCCGGCGCACTATGCCATCGCGCGCGATTTTCTAGAGGCGGGTGCCCACGTACTCGTGGAGAAGCCCATCACCGAGACGGTCGAGCAGGCACAGTCGCTGATCGAGATTGCCGCGGCCGCCGGTCGCATCCTGCAGGTGGGTCATCTCGAGCGTTTTAATCCGGCGATCGTTGCAGCCGAGGCGCGGCTGCGCGGTGCCCGCTTCATCGAGTGCCAGCGACTGGCGCCGTTCAAAGAGCGCGGCACGGATGTGAACGTGGTGCTCGATCTGATGATCCACGACATCGATATCGTCCAGAGCATCGTTGGTCGACCGGTGGAGTCGATCGAGGCGATCGGCACTCCCGTGTTTTCGGGTGCGGTTGATATCGCCAATGCTCGACTACGTTTCGAGGGCGGTTGTGTGGCCAACGTGACGGCGAGTCGAGTGAGCCTTAAGACCGAGCGCAAGATGCGCGTGTTTCGCGACGATGCTTATCTCTCGATCGATTTGCAACAGCGCATCTTGACCGTCATCGGCAAGCGCTCTGCCGTGCCGGCGCTCGGTGAGTTGCCGGTGACGATCGAGGAGAGCAGTTACGATCAAGGCGATGCACTACGCGCCGAGATCCACTCGTTTCTCGATTGCATCCGCGAGGGCAAACCGCCTTTGGTCTCCGGTGAAGATGGTCTGCGGGCGCTCGATATCGCCATTCGTATCACGGGCATGCTGACGAAGGGGCAGAGCTGATGAGCGAGTCGCGTCGAGTCACCGTGGCGACCACGCAGTTCGCGTGCTCAACCGACAGAGCGACGAATATCGAACGGGCTGAGGTCCTGGTGCGTCGCGCTGCGGCGGCGGGCGCCAACGTCATCCTGTTGCAGGAGTTGTTCGAGACACCGTATTTCTGCATTGATCAGGATGCGCGGCACTTCGCGCTCGCAACCACGGTCGATGAGAATCCAGCGCTGCGGCATTTTGCGCCTATCGCTCGGGAGCTCGGTGTGGTGCTGCCCATCAGTTTCTTTGAGCGAGCCGGTCAGGCTTTCTTCAATACCGTCGCGATGCTCGACGCCGATGGTCGTGTGCTCGGTACCTACCGAAAGTCACATATCCCAAATGGTCCCGGATATCAGGAAAAACAGTATTTCAGTCCGGGTGATACGGGTTTTCGAGTGTGGTCGACACGATTCGGTCGTATCGGTGTCGGTATCTGTTGGGATCAGTGGTTTCCTGAATGCGCGCGTGCCATGGCGCTCCAAGGCGCTGAATTGCTGTTGTATCCGACGGCCATCGGCAGCGAGCCGCCACCGGCGCCGCCGCTCGATTCGCGTCGTCATTGGCAACGCGCTCAACAAGGTCATGCCGCAGCGAACGTCATACCGTTGCTTGCGGCCAACCGTTGGGGTGTCGAGCGGTCGATCCAACGGCCCGATGAGGTGTTCATTCGCTTTTACGGCTCCTCGTTTATCGCCGACGCGAGCGGGGCGCTCGTAGCAGAGGCGGGAGATGAGGGCGATGCCGTGTTGACGGCCAGTTTCGATCTGGCTGAGCTTGCGGTCCAGCGGGCGAGTTGGGGCGTCTTTCGCGATCGACGGCCCGATTTGTACACGTCGATCACGAGCTTTGATGGCGTGTGAACGAGGCTCCGATTCCGGTCTGGGTCGTAACAGGTCCGTTAGGCTCTGGTAAGACGACCGCGTTATCGCAGCTCGTTGCGGCCAAGCCCGCTTCAGAGAACTGGGTTGTTCTCCTCAATGAATTCACCGACGCGGGTATCGATGCGCTGACGGTGGCGTCGGCTGCGACGGGCCCATTCGATGTGCGGCTCGTCCCCGGTGGCTGTCTCTGCTGCGCGGGTGAAGCGGATTTTCGTCGCAATCTCAATGAGCTCGTCACCATCACACGACCAAATCGCATTCTGGTTGAACCCTCGGGCCTTGGGCATCCGGCCGGGATCATCGATGAACTGTTGGCTCATCAAGCCGCTGGCCGTATTTCGCTCGAATTGATCATAGGTCTGATGACGGCTGAGGATCTCGCCAAAGTAGACGCCGATGAGATCACTCGGGCAGTTGCCGAGATCGCCGATGTGCTCTTGCTCAGCAAGCGTGATCTGGCATCACCTGAGGATCGCGTTGTTTTCGATACGCTCGTCGCTGCGCTTTTTCCGGCCAAGCGTGCGAGCGGTGCCTGGCATCGCGGCGATTCCTTGCAGCCATGGTTGGTGTACGCGGGGTCATCCGAGGCGCCGCGCTCGGCTGTGTCACGATCAATCTTGCACGACCATGAGCGTCACCGTCATGAGGAACATCCACATCGGCATTGGGGTGAGATCGTCGCGATCGGACCCGGTGCCGAACGACGTCTGATCGAGGTGTTGGAGCGTCAGGGTGCGCGGTGGCTGTTTGATCGCTCGTATGAGTTTTCCGAAACGCGTTTGATGGCGGCACTGCTGGCCGACACCGAGCTCACTCGTGCGGTTGAGCGATTCAAGGCCGTTGTTCGAGTCGGCGAGGATGAGTGGGTGTTGCTGCAACGCGCGGGGGCGCGTCTGCAAGCGACACCGACCTCTTGGCGACGTGATCATCGGCTCGAGGTGCAGAACGTGCCGGGGATACCGCTTGATTTGTCGAAATGGGATGCGCTGTGGGCGCACTGCCAATCGACTCGGTAGAAGATGATCGCGCCTGGCTCGCGGGCGCTTTCTCGGCTGCCGTCGAGTCGGTGCATCCGCGAGTGGCGTTGGCGCACCTCGCGATGCCGATACCCGAGCCGAAGGGCTTTGGACGCCGTCGACTGATCGCGATCGGCAAGGCGGCGGGTGCCTTTGCGCGAGCGTTCGTCGATCGATATTCCATCGATGATGGCATCGTGATCGCGCCGCCTGATGCGCCGGCATTAGTTACCGGATTGATCGACGCGCCGGGGGATCATCCGGTGCCAAGTGAGGCGAGCTTGGCTGCCGGTCTTCGTCTATGGGACTTCATAGGCCAAGTGAATGCCGATGATGTCTACATCGTTTTATTGACCGGCGGTGCCTCGGCCTTGTGTGTTTTGCCGATCGAGGGCGTCACACTCGAGCAGAAGCGTCACGCGACGATGCAGCTAATGCATGCGGGCGCCTCGATTGCGGAATTGAATCAGTTGCGGCGTCGCCTGTCACGGATCAAAGGTGGTGGGCTCGAGCGACGTCTGGCGCCAGCGCGGTGCATCACGCTCGCGATTTCGGACGTGCAGGGCGATGACCCTGAGGTCATCGGCTCGGGTCCGACGATGTCATCGGCAGCGTCGCTTGCCAACTATGTCGTCATCGCGACGTTGGACGATGCGCTGCGAGCGGCGAGGGCGTACGCGGCCGCAGACGGTATCGAGATTATGGATCTAGGACGCACGCTATACGGCTCCGTTGAATCGGAAGCCGTACGCATCGTGGCGGAGATCCACCGTTGCCGTGCGGCACGGCGATTCGGCGATCGCCCGACACTGTTGTTGGCGGGTGGTGAGCCCGTGATTACCGTTCAGGGCGACGGCGTGGGTGGTCGAGCACAACATCTGGCCTTGGCGATCGGCGCGCAACTTGATGGGCTAGAGGGCGTCACCGTGCTCGCTGGAGGTACCGACGGGATCGATGGGCCTACTTCGGCTGCAGGCGCTTTTGCCGACGGGGCTACTGCCCCGCGTTTACGGGCGAGGCGTCTCAATGCCGCCGATGTTTTGTCGCGTTGTGACTCGCATTCCGCGCTCGCTGCCATCGGCGATCTGTGGGTCACGGGCAGAACGGACACCAACGTCGCTGATCTGCTCTTGGTGTTGATCCGTCCGGCTAGAATGGTTCCATGACTCAGGTTGTTCAAAGCATCGCCGTGATCGGCGGTACAGGCCAGCTCGGCGCGGCGATCGCGCGTCGGCTCGCGAAAGCGGGTAAATCCATCATCATCGGTTCGCGCGATCCGGTGAAGGCGGAAGCGGCGGCTCGGCAGCTCGGTGCAGAGCTCGGTTGCGAGGTGGCGTTCGGCGGTAATGTCGCGGCGGCCGATGCGGCGGAGGTGGTCATTTTGACCGTCCCGTTTGCATCGCAGCGCACGACGCTCGAGGATATTCGTAGCAGTGTCAGCGGCAAGATCGTGATCGATACCACGGTGCCATTGATGCCACCGAAAGTGATGCGAGTGCAATTGCCTCCCGAGGGCAGTGCGGCGCAGCGGGCTCAGGAGATTTTGGGTGAACCCGTGCGTGTCGTTTCGGCATTCCACAATGTCGCTGCCCACAAGCTGATGACCGATGCGTTCGTCGAGTGTGACGTCTTGGTTTTCGGTGACGACAAGGCAGCGCGCGAAGTGGCGGTCTCCATTGTCGACGCCTGCGGATTGCGCGGCTTGCACGGCGGCGTGCTGGCGAATTCTGCTGCAGCGGAAGCGATGACCTCCGTGCTGATCTTCCTCAACAAGAATTACTCGGTCGATGGGGCCGGCGTGCGGATCACGGGACAAATGACGGTCCCTGTCGCGCGCTAAATTCATGGCGGCACTAGAGCTTCGGGCTCTCGATGGGATACCGGAGATTCTTCCCGGCGACGATCTCGCGTCGATTCTGCAAGCGGCGCTGCGTGAAAATGACATCGGGCTGCAGCCAGGTGACGTGCTTGTCGTCGCGCAGAAGATCGTTTCGAAAGCGGAGAATCGTTTTCTCGACTTGCGCAGTCTGAGCCCTTCTGTACGCGCCATCGAGCTTGCAAACCGCATCGGCAAGGAGGCCTCTTTTGTCGAGGCCGTGCTCCGAGAGTCCAGCGAAGTCGTGCGAACGGCCCCCAATACTTTGATCACCCGACACCGTGCGGGTTATGTCATGGCCAACGCGGGTATCGATCGATCCAATGTGCCGGGCGACGAGCACACGGTGTTGCTATTACCCGAAGATTGCGACGCTTCTGCCGCTCGCTTGCGTGCCCAGTTTCCAAAACCTCCGCCCGGCATCGTCATCAGCGACAGTTTCGGTCGACCGTGGCGCGAGGGTGTGGTCAATGTGGCGCTCGGTGTGTCGGGTGTCGTCGCGCTGATCGATCGGCGAGGCGGCGTTGATCGACATGGCCGAACCTTGCAGGTGACCCAGATTGCGCTGGCCGATGCCATTGCAGCGGCGGCGGGCATTGTGATGGGCGAGACGACTGAGGGCACGCCCGTTGTTTGGGTTCGCGGGCTTGCAGCCCACGCTACAGAGAACGATCTCGGGTCGACCTCATTACTGCGTCCACGAACACACGATTTGTTCACATGACGACGCCACGCGTCATCCTGCTCTGCGGTGGTGTCGGTGGTGCGAAAGTGGCGTTGGGCCTTGATCGATTATTGCCGCCGGGTGACCTAGCGATCATCGTGAACACGGGCGACGATTTCGATCATCTGGGCCTGCGAATTTGTCCCGACCTCGATACCGTTCTTTACACGCTCGCGGGCGTCGTGCACCCGGAGCAGGGCTGGGGGCGCGCCGATGAGACGTTTACGATGCTCGATGAGCTCGTTCGGTGCGGTGGTCCCGGTTGGTTCCGGTTGGGCGATCGGGATCTGGCGTTGCATCTGCAGCGCAGCCTGCGTTGGCGTCGCGGTGATCGGCTGACCGATATCACGGCGGATCTCGCGTCAAAGTTTGACCTTCGCTCGACGATCCTGCCGATGACCGATAGCGTCGTCGCCACACGCCTCGATACCGCTGAAGGTGCGCTCGATTTCCAAGACTATTTTGTTCGTCGTCGCTGTACGCCGGTGGTTCGCCAGATCCACTACGACGGAGCGCAGTCGGCGCCAATATCGCCGCAGTTGTTGCAGGCACTGATGAGTCCGCGGCTCGAGCGTATCGTTATCGCGCCATCCAATCCGCTGTTGAGCATCGCGCCAATTCTGTCGATTCCGGGGATGTGCGACCGGCTCCGTCGCGCGGGGGTGCCGATCGTGGCAGTGGCGCCGTTGATCGGTGGTCGCGCCATTAAAGGACCGACCGCCAAGCTGATGCAAGAATTGGGTATGCGAGCCGGTGTGGTCGGAGTTTACGAGTTCTATGCCAAGCGGTATGCAGGTCTGCTCGATGCCATGTTGATCGATCAGACGGATGGCCACGAAGTGACCGAAATCGGTTGTGTCGTGGCGTTGACCGATACCTTGATGCAGACTATGGATGATCGTCTGCGTGTCGCGCAGAGCGTGCTCGAGTTATCGGTCAAAGGGGGTCGACCGTGACGCGAATCGTGGCCGTCGTGCCAGTCCGTTCCTTGTCGGAAGGTAAATCTCGCCTTGCCGATGTGTTATCGCCGCGCCGGCGCGCAGCGTTGATTGAGTCCATGCTATCGCGCGTGCTCGGGTCACTGCGGGCTGCGAAAACTATTGATCGAATTGTCGTCGTCAGTCCCGACGAGACTGTATCGCTTCCGGCCGGTGTCGAGCGAGTGCGTGATCGTGGCTTGGGTCTGAACGAGGCGATCCAGTTTGCGCGTCAACGCATCGACGCTTCGGCGGGTGCCATGCTCGTCGTTGCCGCTGATGCGCCGCAAGTCACGTCCGCCGAAATCGATCGACTGGTTGAGCGGGCGCGTGATGTGGAGATCGCGATCGTTCCCGATCGACACGGTCTCGGTACCAACGCACTGTGGATGCGATTGCCCACTCGCTTTGAGCCGCAGTTCGGCTTCCACAGTGCGCAAGCGCACGTGGATGAGGCGAAACGGCTCAGTCTCAGTCACCTCGTATTGCCGGTACCTGGTCTCTCGCACGATGTCGATGTCGAGAGTGATCTCGATGGTGAGCCGATGCCCGATGAAGTCGCGCGTCTGCTCGCCGACGAGAGTGACATGCCGGCCTTGTTGCGTCGTGCGGAGAAACTCACCACGACCGGGTTCGGTACCCGCGTGGGTTACTCGCGAAAAGTATTCATCCCGCTGACGCATTGGTGTCGTGACGTTTGTCATTACTGCACCTTTGCCGCTCCACCACGTAAGGGTTCGCGCGCGTTCCTGACGATCGACGAAGTGCTCGACATCGCTCGCGCGGGTGTCGCAGCAGGTTGCGACGAAGCCTTATTCACTCTTGGCGATAAACCGGAGTCGCGATACGCGGCCGCTCGAGCGGAACTCGTCGCACTTGGTTTTTCGAGCACGCTCGAATATTTGGCCTATTGCGCGAGAAGAGTTTTCGAAGAGACGGGTTTGCTGCCGCATCTAAATCCGGGCCTGATGAGTACAGACGAACTCACGCTGCTTCGGCCCGTATCCGTGTCGATGGGCATCATGCTCGAGAGCGCTGCGAGCCGTCTGTGCGAGAAGGGCGGACCACATCATCGATCGCCCGATAAAGATCCTACGCGGCGACTTGCGACCATTGATGCGGCCGGGGCGCTATCGATTCCGTTCACTTCCGGCTTGTTGATCGGTATCGGCGAGACTCGAGCAGAGCGAATCGAGACCTTGCTTGCCTTGCGGGCAAGTCACCAGCGGTACGGGCACTTGCAGGAAATCATCATCCAGAATTTCCGCGCGAAGAGCGGCACGCGCATGGCCGATGCTCCCGAACCCTCGCTGGAGGATTTGCAATGGACCATTGCTGTCGCCCGCTTGATCTTCGGCAAGGCGATGTCCATTCAGGCGCCACCCAATCTCTCGCCCGGTGGCTTGCGTGCCTTGGTGGCCGCCGGCGTCAATGATTGGGGCGGCGTGTCACCGGTCACGCCCGACCACGTGAATCCCGAAGCGCCATGGCCCACGTTGCCCGCGTTAGAGCTACAAACAGCAGAGGCAGGGCGGTGGTTGGTCCAAAGACTGCCGATCATTCCATCGTACGCCTGTGAGCCTACCCGTTGGCTCGATCCTGCTCTGCAGAGCGCCGTGTTGCGGCGCATCGATGCCACCGGTTACGCCCTCGAACGCGACTGGCATGCGGGAGCGGGCGATTTGCCACCGCGGCGGTACCGCGCGCGGCATCGTCGGTGGTTTGCCCCGCGTGTGCGGCAACGCGCGCTGCAGCAGGCCGTGCAACGTTGCCTCGAGGGGGAGGTGCCAAGCGAAGCTGAGCTTGCCCGATGGTTTGAGGCCGATGGTGACGACTTCGGGCTGTTGGTTCGTGCCGCCGACGAATGTCGGCAGCGAGTCAATGGCGATCAGGTGACCTACGTCGTCAATCGCAACATCAACTATACGAACATCTGTACCCACTCCTGCGGCTTCTGTGCGTTTGCCAAAGGGCGTGGCGCTCGCTCGCTCCGTGGTCCGGGGTATCTGCTCGATCTCGATGAGATCGCGCGGCGCGTGGCGGAGGCGAGTGATCGCGGAGCCACCGAAGTATGTTTGCAGGGCGGCATCCATCCGTCATTCAATGGTCAGACTTATCTCGATATCGTACGCGCCGTGAAGGCGGCGGCTCCGTCCATCCATGTGCACGCATTCTCGCCGCTTGAAGTCACCCACGGTGCGCGGACCTTGGGGTTGAGCGTTGGTACATTTCTAGAGCGTTTGATGGCGGCGGGTTTGCGCAGCCTGCCGGGAACGGCAGCTGAGATCCTGAGCGACGATGTTCGCGACACCATTTGCGCTGACAAGGTGTCGACGGAAGAGTGGCTTGAGGTCATGCGCACTGCGCATGAGATCGGTCTGCGTAGTACGGCGACGATCATGTTCGGCCACGTGGAGCGACCGATTCACTGGGCGCGTCACCTGCTGGCATTGCGAGCGTTGCAGGAAACTACGGGTGGCTTTACCGAATTCGTGCCGCTGCCGTTCGTTCATATGGAAGCGCCGCTATGGCGCAAGGGACTCGCCCGAAGTGGGCCGAGTTGGCGCGAGTCGATGTTGATGCACGCTGTCGGACGGCTCGTGCTGTATCCCTCGTTTCAAAACATCCAATGCTCGTGGGTGAAGCTCGGTCGTGAGGGGGCCTTCGAGGCTTTACGCGCCGGTGCCAACGACATCGGCGGCGTCTTGATGAACGAATCGATCACGCGCGCCGCGGGCGGCGTTAACGGTCAGCAGATGAGTGAGAGTGCATTGGTCGGCATCATTCGCTCAGCAGGGCGAGTGCCGCGCGAACGGACGACGCTTTACGGTGTGCCACAACGGTCGGAGTGGCAGGAGCCGTGGTTGAAGGCAGGTTGCCTCGGCGAGACAGCCCTCGGAGTCAACGCAACCGGGGAATGACGTGCTGACCGATAATGTCGAGCGCTTCCATCGGATCGTCGTGAAGTCGTAGCGCGCATTCAGTGAGGCCCGCCGCTGCGAACATTTGAAAGCGCTCGATTTCTCGATCGAGATCTTCGAGCCCACCGGTCGAGGTGAAGTATTCGCACATCCGGTTCGAGATCGATTCGGGTACTTCCTTGACGTTTCCTGAGCGGTCGAACCAGGACGCCACATACTTGTCGTAGTTGTCGCGAACCATCTGCGCTTCATCTTCGCTGAGGCACTGTTGAATCAGTTCTTTCTGCAACTTGATCGCACGCCAAGGCAGTTCGCGGCGTGACTCGCGATAGCCCGCGGCGCGCTCGCGCTTCAAGTGCCAAGCCCAGAAAGTATTGGTCCGTAGCGGTGCCATGCCGGCCTCGCGCTTGGCAGCGCCTTCGTTGACCTCGCGCATGGCATTCGCCATGACTTCAGGCGGCGTACAGCCGATGAATACGCCGTCAGCAACGCGCGCTTCCATCCGCATCATTTGGCCGCGATAGGCGGTACCGTAGACGAGCGGTGGATTCGGCGCATGTACCCAGTCATAGGTGCAGGGCAGGTTGATGACGAAATCCTCGCCCTTATAGCCCTGCTTGAGCTTGCCGTAACCGGCGCCGCGAACGATCTCGATCCCTTCTCGCGTGGCTCTGACGATCTTCTCGGGTCGCTGTATACCCATGGCATCGATGTTGCCTTCGCCAGCGCCCATCGCGATGACGGCGCGGCCACCGGCGATTTCGTTGAGCGAGAGCAGGCTATTGGCGATCTTGAGCGGGTGCATCTCGAAGGGACTTACCGCCAGCGGGCCGATCAGCATGTGTTTCGTTTGCTGCGCGAGCGGTACTAAGGAGAGAAAACAGTCCCAGTGCGCGAAGAAGTTGGAACTCCACAGCGCTCGAACGCCATAGCTTTCGGCTTTGACGCCGATTTCAGCGACCTGCGAAGGGGTGAGATCAGGCTCGAGGATGATGTCGATTTGCATGCGCCGAAGGTTATCAGGCGCAGTAGATCCGATGCAGCGTTTCGACCACTTGAGCTGCGGGTCCGTCCGCCAGGGAGTAATGGACGGTTTGGCCGTCGCGCCGGGTTTGCACGATGCCGGCCTCGCGCAAGACCGCCAAGTGCTGCGACAGCGCAGACTGGCTCAAGGGAAGCAGTTCGTTCAGCTCGCCAACCGACATCTCGTTACTGGCGAGATTGCAAAGAATCATCAGCCTTTGTTCATTGGCCAAGGCCTTCAACAGGTTCGATGCAGCCACCGCGTGGGGACGCATAGCCGCAGGTATGGCGGTCGGCGCTTTGATCTTTCGAGAGCGCTGGGCAACGGATTGCATAGCCGAAATATTACATCAGGGGTTGCTAAATAAGCAAATGCTAATATAATCTTGGCCATGAGCACGCCGATACCGACCGTAACCCCGTTCTACGACGCTGCGACCTCGACGTTCAGTTACGTCGTCGTTGATCCGACGACCTCGGTTGCCGCGATTATCGATCCTGTTCTCGATTACAACCCGGTCACTCGCGCGCGGAGCACGCACTCGGCGCGAAAGCTGCTCGATTTTGTTGTCCTCCACGGTCTTAAGGTGCAGTGGATCCTCGAGACGCACGCGCATGCAGACCATCTGAGTTCGGCTCAATGGTTGAAAGGGCAGCTCGGTGGGCAGCCGCGCGTCGGGATCGGTGCCCGAATCAGCGAGGTTCAAGAAGCGTTCAAGGTTCGTTTGTCATTGGAGCCCGACTTTCGAGCTGATGGCAGTCAGTTCGATGCGTTGTTCAACGACGGTGAGAAGCTGCTGCTTGGCTCGATTCCCCTTGAGGTCATTGCCACGCCCGGCCACACGCCTGACAGCGTGACGTATTTGATCGGCGATGCCGCATTTGTCGGTGACACCTTGTTCGCACCGCGCTATGGCACGGCGCGCTGCGATTTTCCCGGCGGCGATGCGCGTACGCTGTATGCCTCTATGCAACGTCTGTTGTCGCTGCCCGCACAGACACGCATCTATCTTTGCCACGACTATCCAGCAGAGGGGGTGGCACCGCAGTTTCTGACGGATCCGCTCGCTCAGCGGCAGAACGTCCATCTCAAAGATGCGGTCGCGGTCGAGGATTTCGTCAAGCTACGCGAGACACGTGATGCCACGTTATCGCCGCCTAAGTTGTTGGAGCCGTCGCTGCGGGCGAACGTGCGCGCGGGTCATCTATCCGATTCCTTTTTCGATGCTAAGGGGGTTATGCCATGAACATTGATCGTTTCGTGCTGGCTTTTGCGGGCACTGTCGTACTCGTCAGTCTGTCACTCGGTATCTGGATGCATGCGAACTGGTTTTTCCTCACCGCATTCGTCGGATTGAATTTGTTGCAGTCGTCTTTCACGGGCTTCTGTCCGTTAGCCATCGTCCTGCGTAAGTTAGGCCTGCAATCGGGTGTGGCATTCAAATGACGAGTCGTCGCGCTTCGCTCGGCCTGTTGGTGTTGCTCAGTTTCGTTAGCGGCTGTGGCTCATCTGCGCCGACCGCTCCCTCGGCAGAGCAGTCCGCGCCGTTCGAAGTCTTGACCATCAAGGCTACTGCGAGCGGCGATGAGCGCTGGTTGGATGGTCGGGTCGAAGGCGTCGATCAAGCGACGATCACCGCACAAACGAGCGGCGAGGTCTCCGCCGTGTCGAAGGAAATCGGCGATCGGGTTTCTGCTGGCGATATCGTATTGCGCTTGCGCGGAACCCAGCAGCGTAGCGGCTTGCAGCAGGCCGAGGCGGCGCTGCGTTCCGCTCAGGCGCGTGAGGTGGAAGTACAGGCGCGCTTCGCGCGAATGTCGTCGTTATTCGAGCGAAAAGCGATCGCCAAGGCCACATTCGATGAGGCGCTTGCACAGCGAGAGGCGGCGGTGGCGCAAGTCGTTGCGGCTCGTGCTGCGGTGACAGCGGCGCGCGAGACGGTCTCGTACACGATGGCATCGGCGCCGTTTGCCGGTGTGGTGACCGATCGATATGTGCGAGTTGGCAGTGTCGTTGCCCCGGGAATGCCGCTCTTTGCGGTCTCTGCAACGGACCGATTGCGCGTCGTGACCGATGTGCCAGAGGAGTTTGCCGCGGCAGTGCGTGCACGGGGTGAGGTACTGATACAGCACGGCGCTGAACGAGTCGCGGGTCGCAACGTGCTCGTGCAGCCGCGAACGGGCGAGGGTACGGGTGCCGTCGGTCTGCGGGTCGATCTGCCCACGAACATCCAAGATGTGCAGCCAGGAATGATCGTCAAGCTAGCGGTGGTCACGGGTATGGCAGAGCGACTGACCGTGCCAGTGTCGAGTGTGACTACTCGGGGCGAAGTCACGGGCGTTTACGTCTTTGATCCGGCTAACGGGCGCATTTCATTTCGTCAGTTGCGCCTTGGGCGAGTGATTACCTCCAATGCAGAGGTGCTGGCGGGTTTGGCAGACGGTGAGCAGGTTGCCGCCGATCCTGAGCTCGCGATGCGGTATCTCGCGCAGGTTCGGAGCACGCAATGAGTCGTGGCGAGCAGCAGCCCCTCGGTATATCGGGGCGGCTAGCAGGGTACTTTCTCAATAATCAAATCACGCCGCTCTTGGCCTTGGCCGCGATGCTGCTCGGCCTGTTTGCCGTGTGGGTCACACCGCGCGAGGAAGAGCCGCAGATCGACGTGACCTTCGCCAACATCTTCATTCCGTTCCCGGGTGCGAGTTCGACTGAAGTCGAGTCGCTGGTCGTGGGTCCGATGGAGCGAGTGCTAGGCGAAATTGCCGGTGTAAAGCACATCTATTCCGTGTCGCGCCCTGGAATGGGCGTGATTACGGTTCAGTTCGAGGTCGGCGAGGCACGTACCGAGGCGGTGGTCCGTCTCTATAACGCCATCTACTCGAATCAGGATTGGAGACCACCAGGATTGGGCGTGCTTCAGCCATTGGTCAAACCCGGTGGTATAGAAGACGTTCCGATTCTGACGCTGACGCTTTGGAGTCGCGATGCTTCGCGTAGTCCCGACGCGCTCGCCCAAGTCGCGCGCTCGCTGCAGACTGAGATCAAGCGCGTTCCTGGTACACGAGATGTCTATGCCGTTGGCGCACCGGATCATCTGGTCAAGGTCGAGCTCGATCCGCGGCGCGTCGCAGGTCGAGGTCTGACTTTCGGCGACATCATCCAATCTTTGCAAGCGACCAATCGTGCGCTACAAGCTGGTGCCGTGGTGGGAGATGATTCATCTGCGCCGGTTCAGGTCGGTGGATTTCTCGCCGATCGTGACGAGGTGGCGGCGCTCGTGGTGGGTGTCGCAAACGGGCGACCGGTGTATCTCGAGGATGTGGCCGATATTCGTGTCGGCGCAGCGCAGTCTGAACAATATGTGAGCTTCAGCACTGGGCCTGCATGGCAGGGTAGCGAGGTTGGCAGCACTGTCCGCGGGCATAGCGCAGTGACGGTTGCAATCGCTAAAAAGCCGGGTGAGAACGCGATCGATGTGGCTGGCAAGGTGCTCGATCGGGTCGATGTTTTGCGCGGTGTCTATATCCCGGATGACGTCGAAGTCACGGTCACTCGCAACTACGGTGAAACCGCAAACGAAAAAGCCACGCAACTGATGCAGAAGTTGCTCTTCGCGACGATTTCCGTCGTGCTCCTCGTGATGCTCGCCATGGGTCGTCGTGAGGCGCTCGTTGTTGGTGTCGCCGTCATTGTGACCTTGGCTGCGACGCTCTTTGCGTCCTGGGCCTGGGGATTCACGCTCAATCGAGTGTCGTTGTTCGCATTGATTTTCTCGATCGGTATTTTGGTTGACGATGCCATCGTGGTGGTCGAAAACATTCATCGACATCGCTTGCTGTACTCGGGGACGCTCGAATCATTGATTCCCCGTGCGGTCGACGAAGTGGGTGGGCCAACGATTCTGGCTACTTTCACGGTCATTGCGGCTTTGCTGCCGATGGCCTTCGTGAGCGGCTTGATGGGGCCTTACATGAGCCCGATCCCGATCAACTCCAGCATGGGTATGCTGCTCTCGCTGCTGATCGCTTTGATCTTCACGCCGTGGCTTTGTCGAAAGCTGCTCGGCGGTCATCACGAGTCCGACGAAACGCCCGGCGAATCGAGCAAATTCGATCAGCGCGTCGCCGCGTTCTTTGAGCGATCACTACGACCGTTCTTGTCGGGCGCTGATCCGCGTGCGCGTCGGCACAAGCTGTATGCAGGCATCGGGATTGCGATCGTGGCGGCTATCGCACTCGCACTGCTGCAGCTGGTCGTTTTGAAGATGCTGCCCTTCGACAACAAGTCGGAGTTTCAGGTCGTTCTCAATATGCCCGAGGGCACGCCGGTCGAGACAACCGCTAGGGTGCTCGATGAATTAGCCAGTGTCATTGAGGCCGTGCCGGAGGTGACTGACTATCAGGTCTACGCCGGTACTGCGGCGCCCATCAACTTCAATGGGCTTGTCCGACAGTATGGCCTGAGACGCAGCGCTGAACTCGGCGATATCCAAGTCAACTTGTTGCCGAAGTCCGAGCGAGATCGCTCGAGTCACGAAGTGGCCTCGTCCGTGCGAGAGGCACTGACAGCGATTGGTCGGCCGTACGGCGCCTCTGTGCAAGTGGTTGAGGTGCCTCCGGGACCGCCGGTGCAGGCACCGATCGTCGCTGAGATCTACGGCGCGAGTGCCGCGGAGCGCGCCGCGTTGGCTCGTGAAGTTCGCTCGGTCTTCGACGCGACGAATGACATTGTCGATGTCGATGACACCATGCCTGCGTCGGCGCGACGCTGGTTGCTTGAGGTCGATCGGAACAAGGCCGCATTGCTCGGCGTTAGCCAACAGCAGATTACCGAGGTCGTGGCAGCAGCGGTGGGCGGCTTCAATGCCACCTATCTTCGTGTCGGTGGTGGACAGGAGCCGGTGCCGGTACGGCTCGAGTTGCCCTTCGGTGACAAGGCACGCATTCAAGACTTGATGGGCTTGGAGCTACGATCGCAATCGGGCGCTAGGGTGCGACTCGGAGCCGTTGCGACGGCGCGCGAACTTTCTTGGGATGGTGATATCCATCACAAGAATTTACTGCCTGTCACCTACGTCACCGGCGACATGGCGGGCAAACTCGACAGCCCACTCTACGGGATGTTCCGAATTATCGGGGCGCTCGATGGGCGCAAGGTCAACGGCGTTGAGCCTGTGCATCATTTCATCGCGCCGCCGGACGATCCTTCGGAGCTCGCGATCAAGTGGGACGGCGAGTGGCAGATCACGTACGAAACCTTCCGCGACATGGGTGCGGCCTATGCGGTCGGGTTGGTGTTGATTTATCTGCTCGTCGTTGCACAGTTCGGTTCGTACTTCGTACCGCTCATCATCATGGCGCCGATTCCGCTTACCATCATCGGTGTGATGCCGGGTCATGCACTACTTGGTGCGCAGTTCACGGCCACCTCGATGATCGGCATGATTGCGCTTGCCGGCATCATCGTGCGCAATTCCATCTTGCTCGTAGATTTCATCAACACCGAGCGTGCCGCCGGCCGAGATCTGGCGGATGCGGTTGTCGCAGCGGCGACGGTACGTGCGAAGCCCATCGCCTTGACGGCGCTTGCGGCGATGACCGGTGCGTTCTTCATTCTCGATGATCCCATTTTCAACGGCTTAGCTATTTCGTTGATCTTCGGAATCTTTGTCTCCACCGTCTTGACGCTCGTCGTCATACCGGTGGGTTACTTCGCCTACCTCTCGAGGAGAAACTGACATGGCTCACATCGTCATCGTAGGTGCCGGAATCGGCGGCGTCCCGGCGGCTTTTGAGCTACGCAAGAAGCTCGGTAAGGAACACCGGGTGACGTTGCTCGGCTCCTCGCCGTACTTCGAATTCACCCCCTCGAATCCGTGGGTCGCGGTGGGTTGGCGCAAGACTGACCAGGTCCGAGTCGAGATGCGTGAGCCGCTCGAGTCGAAGGGTATCCAGTGGATCCCGGAAAAAATCGTTGCCATCGATGCGCCCGGTAATAACGTCACGACGACCGCGGGGCATCGTCTGGACTACGACTATCTCGTGATCGCAACCGGCCCCAAGCTGTCCTTCGAGGAGGTGCCGGGTCTTGGCCCGCACGGCGGCTATACCCATTCGATCTGTACGCATGAGCACGCCGAAAAGGCGTGGGCGGCGTATCAGGAATTTTTGAAGAATCCAGGTCCGATCGTGATCGGCGCAGCGCCGGGAGCAAGTTGCTTCGGCCCTGCCTATGAATTCGCGATGATCCTTGATGCCGACTTACGCAAGCGAAAAATGCGCGATCAAGTGCCGATGACCTATGTGACGAGTGAGCCCTACATCGGCCACATGGGCTTGGGTGGTGTCGGTGACAGCAAGGGGCTCATGGAGTCTGAACTGCGTCAGCGCCATATCAAGTGGGTAACGAATGCGAGGGTCACGCAAGTAAAACCTGGCGAGGTTTGCCTGTCAGAGATGGATGAGGAGGGCAGTCCGAAGAAAGAACACGTCTTGCCGTTTAAGTTCTCGATGATTCTGCCGGCATTCAAGGGTGTCGACCCGGTGGCGGCCGTGCCGAATCTTTGTAACCCGCGTGGTTTCGTGTTGATCGATGAGCATCAGCGCTCTAAGGCATATCGAAACATCTTTTCTGCGGGCGTTTGTGTCGCTATTCCGCCTGTCGAGGCCACACCGGTTGCTACCGGCGCACCCAAGACTGGCTACATGATCGAATCGATGGTTAGTGCGATTTGCGAGAATATCGTCGCTGATATCAAAGGTCAGCCGGCCGACGCCCGTGCGACCTGGAACGCCATTTGTCTTGCCGACTTCGGCGATACCGGGGCAGCATTCGTGGCACTCCCGCAGCTTCCGCCGCGTAACGTGACGTGGGCTAAGGCAGGAAAGTGGGTGCATTTGGCGAAAATCGCTTTCGAGAAGTATTTCCTGCGCAAAGTGAAGACAGGCTCTTTGACGCCCGTCTACGAAACCTATGTGTTGAAAGCGCTCGGTATCGTTTCCTTGCGAGAGAAAAAATCCTGATGCGATATTCATCATTCCGAGCCGGGCTGTGGCTGGTGGTGGCAGGGCTTCTGCCCGGTGGCCTGAATGCGGGTGAGTCGTTGTCGCAGGCGTGGAGCAAGGCGTTGGCAACCGATGCCGGCTTGGCTGCGGTGAGTCTGGATACCGAAGCCGCTCGCGCGGGTGAGCGGGCGGCGAGAGCGGCCCGCTTACCGCAGATCGAGGTTGGTGCGTCGTACACGAGGATGGCGGATGCACCGGCGTTGTCGGTTGTCACCCCGGAGTTCGCATTCATCTCGCCGCGTATCTTCGACGACGATGATTTTGTCATGCGTCATGCTCAGCTCAGCTTGCCGATTTTCGCAGGGGGCAGTTTGTCATCCGGAGTGAGAGCGGCAGACGCTGCACGCCAGGCGGCAGAGTCCGATGAACGTCGCGCGCGAGCCGATCTCAAGCTGGCCGTTGCAGAGACTTACCTCGGTGTGTTGCGCAGCCAGCGTGCATTACGCGCCGCAGAGGCAAGCGTGGCTGCACTCGAATCACACCTGCAGGATGTGACCGCGATGGTCGAGGTGCAGGCGCGAGCGAACACAGATTTGCTCGCTTCTCGAGTGGCTACCGCTGGCGCCAAACAACAACTGACCCGTGCACGCCTTGGGGTTGCCACGGCACTTGGTCACTACAACCGGCATTTGGGTGAGCCGCTTGATCGTGTGGTCGAGCTCGAGGCAGTCCCTCCGGCTGTGTTGGAGATGAAGGATTCGCCGTTAGCGGAGCTGCAGGAGCGGGCCGTAAGACAACGAGGCGAGATCGCGGGACTCGATGCTCGCGCGGATTCACTCCAAGCGGCCTCGCGTGCGGAGTTCGGCAAGATGCTGCCAACGGTCGCTGTGACGGCGAGTTATCAGCAACTCGAGAACACAGTGCTCGATCGCGAAGAGTTCACGATGATGGGCGTGGGTTTTCGTTGGGCGTTGTTCGATGGAGGTCAGGCTCGGCATCGCGCTACAGCTTTGCGACGCTCGAGTGACTCGGTACGCCAGAGGCGCAACGAGTTGGAGTCGATCGTTCGTCTTGAGGTTCAGCAAGCGCGACTCGGTATCGAAGCGGCGGATGCGCGCGTTTCGCTGACGCGTGACGCGATTGCCGAGGCCAATGAAAACCTACGGATCACGCGTGATCTATATGCAGAGAGTCTCGTTACCAACACACAGGTGTTGGAGGCGATCGCTCTGCAGACGGCGGCTGAGGGACAAGCGGCGGATGCCGTTTTCGATGCGTCGATCGCGCGCCTGCGATTGCTCAAAGCCATCGGAGAGTTATGATATCGGGTGTGCCACAGGTTTTCGTTCTGGGAGCCTGCGCGGTATCGTGGTGGCGGAGTCGCGTTAATCCGGATGGATGATCTTAAGGGACCGCTCAAGGGCCTTGCACAAGCCTCGAGCTTGCCGGCCAAGGTCTACTGTGATGCCGACGTGGCGCGGCGCGAGCGCGAAGCGGTCTTTCGTCGTCATTGGCAATATCTTGGCCACGAGTCTCAGTTGCCCGAGGTGGGTACGAGCCTGTTCGTTGATGTTGCCGGTATGCCGATAGTCATCGTGCGCGAGCGCGAGGGACTGCGGGCCTACGAGGCCGTGTGTCGGCATCGCGCCGGACCTCTCGAGGCCTGTCATAGCGGTGGCCAGCATTTTCTCCGTTGCCGGTATCACGGTTGGGCTTACGGCCACGACGGTGCATTGATCAACGCGACCGAGATGCAAGGGTGTGAAGATTTCGAACCGGGCGAGGTTCGCTTGCCGGCTGTTGAGCTAGCTATCTTACAGGGTCTAATCTTCGCGAGACTCGTGCCAGGGCCGGTGGGCTTCGGTGCGGTGACCGATGGCATACGCGAACGCCTAGCTGCCGCTGGTCACGAGCTCTCAAACCTACAGCACCACGCGACCGTCAGCTACGACATCGATTGCAACTGGAAAGTTTACGTCGATAATTTCCTCGAGGGATATCACGTCCCCTTGGTGCATCCCGGCCTCAATGCGATCCTCGACTATCGCTCTTATCGAACCGAGTTGGCCGCGTGGTATTCGTTGCAATCGAGCCCGCTTGAGAGCGCACCTAACGCCTACGGCAGTGGTGAGGCGCTGTATTACTTCCTGTATCCCGCCACGATGTTGAATATCCTGCCGGATCGCCTGCAGACCAACCGAGTCGCTCCAATCGGCGCGGAGCGCTGTCGGGTGATTTTCGATTTCTTTTATCCCACCGAGTGGACGGCCGAGGCGAGGGCGCTCAAGTATGCGAGCGATAGCGCGTTCTCCGAGCAAGTGCAGCAAGAAGACATTGATATCTGCGTTGCCGTGCAGCGCAACCTCGCTAGCGGAAGCTATCGCTCAGGTCGATTCAATCCAAAGCGCGAGCAGGGTTTGCACCATTTTCAAAGGCTGTGGCTCGACGACATGCTTCCGCGCTGACGGAGCGCTCGCCGCCGCGCTACAGGAAAACGTCGCCGCCGTTCGGGCTGATGCACTGCCCCTGAAAGTGCCGCCCCGCATCGCTCGCCAGAAAAACGAAGCTCGGTGCGATGTCATCGACGTCGGCGATGCGACCGAGTGGAATAGCCTTGCGAATCTCTTCGAGCACCTCAGCAGGCACGTCATCGAGAATCGGCGTACGCGTCGCACCGGGTGCCACGCAATTGATGGTGATGTTGCGTGCGCCGATCTCGAGTGCGACGCTGCGAGTGAAAGAGAGGATCGCGCCTTTGGCGGCGGTGTAGGCCGTGAATCCCGGTGCGCCCTTGTAGGCGAGTTGCGAGGCAGTATTGATGATGCGCCCATAACCACGGGTGTACATCTGAGGCAGCACCGCACGCGTCATGAGAAAAGTGCCGCGCAGGTGCACGGCGAGCACGCGATCCCACACGGCGATATCCAGTTCATGTACCGGTGCGGCTGCGGCGATACCCGCGTTGTTGACGAGGATGTCGATGCGACCGAGCTCGCGCGTCGCGCATTCGACCATCGATGCTACGGCCTGCTCGTCGGCGATATCGGCTTCGATGACCAAGGCCCTGCGACCCATTGAGCAAATTTGATCGGCGATTTCGGAGGCCGCGTCAGCTTCACGTGGCGTAGGGTGGTTAATGACGATGTCGGCGCCGGCTGTCGCCATCGCGAGCGCAACGGCGCGACCGATACCCGAACTGCTACCGGTGATGAGGGCGATCCGATTCTGCAGGGTCATGTTTCAAAACCCCTTAAAGTCGACGAGCTCGTCGAGAGTGATGCGTGAGCGTTCAAACTGATTGACGGGGTTTTCCAACTTCGGAAATCCGACCGCCATGCCGCAATAGACCATCTCGGTCGGTGCCAAGTCGAATCGCTCGGCTAGTTGCGGTCGATAAGACGCCCATGCCTCTTGCATGCAGCTGCCGAGCCCGCGTTCCTCGAGCAGTAGCGCGACCGTCTGGATCAACATACCAAGGTGCGCCCACTGACCATGCGCAACCCGCTGATCGATGACGAAGAAGAGACCCACCGGCGCACCAAAGAATTCGAAGTTGCGGGCGACGTGACGTAGTCGGGCGGGTTTGTCCTCGCGCGGGATGCCGAGCGCCCGATACATATCCTCGGCGAGCGTGTAGCGACGCGTACGCAACGGTTCCCACAGTTCGGGCGGATAGATGGGGAAGGGATCGGCGGATTTGCCAAAGCCAGGCGCTGAGACAGCACTTCGGGTCATCTCGACGATCGCATCTCGCGCTGCGCCGGTGACGGCGACGATGCGCCACGCCTGGATGTTGCTGCCGGAGGGAGCCCAGCGCGCGGCATCGAGTACCTCAGCGAGCAGTGCCTTCGGCACCGGGTCGGGGCGGAAGTCACGGACGGAGCGCCGCTGACGCACGGCATCGGAGACGTTCATCGGAGAGACTCCGGAAAAATGGTGGAGGCGGCGGGAATCGAACCCGCGTCCGCAAGCACTAGACTTCAGGATCTACGCGCGTAGCTCTCTCATTGAATCTCGCCTTGCGCTACCCGAGGAGCAGGGAAGACGCTCAGCCAGCACACGGTGACTCTTAGCGGGACTGCCCCGTCGCACGGCAGCCCGCGATCCTATAAGCGCGTCCCCTGATTCGGTGTTATAG
>JACCEC011317745.1_pt1 | contig 34972 bp, 29 predicted proteins | sample 7450121 | NCBI WGS metagenome assembly JACCEC01 (sample SAMN15323455, study PRJNA562643) | freshwater metagenome | isolation source: river surface water | place: USA:Blue River Watershed | collected 2017-08-18 | reverse complement strand
TGCCGTTCCAGTTCGCGTGCCAGCCGCGATGCGCCAATCTTGGTATTGGAAAACACCAGCACCTGCTTGAGATCACGACCACGCAGCAGATGAACCACCGCATCACGCTTGGCTTCTTCATCGACCTGGTAAACCACCTGCGTCACTCTTTCCGCGGTGGCATTGCTGCGCGCGACTTCGATCAGCAAAGGATCATTCAAAAAACTAGCCGCCAGCTTTTTGATCTCCGGAGAGAAGGTGGCCGAGAACATCAGGTTCTGCCGCTTCTTGGGCAGCAGATTGATGATGCGCTGCAGGTCGGGCAAGAAACCCATGTCCAGCATGCGATCGGCTTCGTCCATCACGAAGATCTGCGTCTGCGAGAGGTTCAGCGTTTTTTGCTGAATATGATCGAGCAATCGGCCAGGGGTAGCGATCACGATCTCCACACCGGAGCGCAGCGCTGCGGTCTGAGGTGCCATATCCACACCACCAAAGACGACCGTTGCACGCAAGGGCGTATGACGCGAGTAGGCCTTTACATTATCTGCCACCTGATCGGCCAGCTCACGCGTGGGAGTCAGAACCAGCGCGCGCACCGGATGCCGTGCGGGCGACGCACTGGCATTCGCATGGGCAAGCAGCAATTGGATGATAGGCAGCGAAAAGCTCGCAGTCTTGCCGGTACCCGTCTGGGCCGCGCCCATGACGTCCCGGCCTTGTAGCACAACAGGAATCGCCTGCGCCTGAATCGGGGTGGGATGGATATAGCCCTGATCAGCCAATGCCTTCAAGATGGGCGGCGCCAGACCAAATTCATCGAAGCGGGGAAGCGAAGCGGCGGATGCGTCTGCAGCCGGTACGGACTGGGGAGGTGTATTGATGTCGGACATTCGGGTCATTAGGTTTAGCGCAGAAGTATAGCACTCACCCGGGCCGCCTCAGTCGCTAAGCGATTGATTGCAAAAGGAAACGCACTTCACCAAGCGTCCGCCGCCTGTGACGCCGCTCTGCTTGCCGCTACCAGCCATGCCACCCAAATCGTGGCATCGCAGTTTGCCTATCCGGCAAATCTGGCAAAACGAATGCTTATTTGTAAGTAGCTACCATGACCACGCGTCCAAGCATCAGTTGATACAGGGTTTCCGGTGATACTGGCTTGTCGGAGACGCCTTCGGCCTTCAGGGATACTTTTGCCATGGGCGGGAGACGATCAACGTGAATCGCAAAGTTGATATCTTCGGGTACAAAGCCTTGTTCCTGAGTGATTTTCTGACTATCCAGTTTGCCGACGGTGATGCCGACCACATTGCCATTCAAATCAAAAACCGGACCACCCGAGTTGCCTTTGTTGACCTTGGCAGTCAGCTGAAAAGTATTTCTATCGTCGCCCATGCCCGTACCTTTCGACACGACGCCATTCGTCAGTGAGGGTGACCCTTCTCCCAAGATGTACCACAGTGGATAACCCATCACCACCACATCGCGACCCACTCTGGGTTTGGCATATGCGGCCGAAGGGATGGCTCGATCGGCCGGCAGCGGTTTGCTCAACTCAAGAATAGCGAGGTCATCCGTATTGGAAATGAACACGACTTTGGCACGTATGACTTCACCCAAGCCGGTACGGATCGCGAACTCTTTACCGCCTTCAATCACATGCTTGTTGGTGACAATTTTGCGACCCTCATCGACGATAAAACCACTGCCGCCTGTAATAGTCACGCCCTTCGGGAAAGGGAAGCGCTGTACCGGCAGATTGACATCGGGATCAGTAAATTTTGCGACTCTGGGTTTTTGCTCGCTAGGTGCAGGAAGTGACTCTTTTTTCTCTGACGTTTGCGGTGGTGCGCTGGGTAGCAACTCAGGTGGAGACTCGGGCGATGGTGACGGCGAAATACGCTTGCCCATCTCCGAATCCCGTTTGGGTGGCTCAAGTGCTGTAATATTTTCCTCGACCCATGACTGAATCACACGCACCCGATATTCATTACCCTGATTCGCATAGGACTTTGCTGCTTCACGCTTGAGATTGAGTGCCGTGGACTTGCTGCCGAAGCTGAACTCGAGATCGCCTAATTGTTCAAGCACCGGGGCTGATTTCGGATGAGATTCACGATAAATTTGGAGTGTGCTCATCGCTTTTGCCTGCTCACCCGCCGACAAAAGGTAGCGCGCATACGCGACAACATGCGATGCCGATCCAGGTCGTTTGCGCAACAAATTATCCATGCGGTGCGTAGCGTCACTTGCCTGACCGGCGCGTTGTTCAATCAGCGCCAGCAACAACTCTGGCTCCGGGGAATCCAGATCGAGCTTCCCAGCTTCCGTAGCGTATTTGCGCGCATCTGTAAATCGACCCAGCTTGAGAGAGGCATTCGCCGCGCCCATAACGGCATCCATGTTGAAACTCAGCTGCTGCTCCGCGCTGCGAAAATACTCCAGCGCCTTGGCTGGCCGATCAATCGCCAGATAAATTTTTCCCATCAAGAGCGTGATTTGTTGCTCTTCTTTGGCATCGCGTGGCTCGTGGCCTTTCAGTATTGTCACTGCGTCTTTCAAACGACCTGCATCAATGAAAATACTTGCCCGCGTCAGCACGTCTGCCGTTGCGTCAGCAGCGATCACGCCATGCACGCAGAATACGTAAAAGACCAGCAGCAGCGATACGCCTTGTTTGATGAGTGATTTCATTCGACCTTAAAGTAAAGCTCCCGCTCACCCATGCGGCTGTGGTCATCCTTGATACGCAGGATGATTTTGTGGCTACCGGACGGCACATTGACATTACTCAGGCGCAGACCGGAAGCCGTTCTTGTGGCCTCCTTGAGTAAGCGGTCCGTGATGTCGATTTTGAACGCGCCGTAGTAAGCTTTGAAAGTCGAAAAATCCAGACGCGCTCCATCGGACGTCTTGAAATCGATCTCCATACGGAATGGATTTTTAAGCGCCTTGCCAATCGCCTGAGGATCAACAACAGCAATCAGTGGCGCCATCGGATCCGCCGCTGACGACTGCGCTTCCGCCACGGGCGGTGCCTGCTGTGAGCGTCGAGCCTCGTCGGGCGTGATGAGATCAATCGCACTGGCAGACATCGCACAGCAGAGCATCAGCACTGCTGTGATCATTCTGGCGTCTACCGACAAAAATTGCAGGCCTCTCATAGGCTTATTTCTTTCTTGCAGCCTCGATTTCACGCTCCAGATCCTGGAAGGCCTGAGCAGCGCGAACCTTGGTATCGAGGATCTGGCTCTTCTTTACCTGATCTGCCACAACGCGGTTGGCTTCACCCACGGGATAACGCAGCAGCACAAAAGTACGGAAATTACGACCTTCCTGAATCACTTCACTTTTTTCACGAACAAAACCGGCGAGATTGATATCGGTCGTGACGCTTTTCGCTACTCGCGAGATTTCCTGTACGACCTGAGCATCATTACCGGTACCGGTCTGTAGCGCGTAGTTGTTCATCAGCTCTGAGACGCGCGCGCCCAGCGAATTAGCCAGCTGACGCTTTGCAGAAAGAATGGCGGCATCCATCGACATTTGCATATCAGGCGAGCTTTCCGATGCGGCTGCATAAAGCGCATTGGCATCCACCGGCGGCTGGGTATACCAGGATGGCATTTTGCTGATCGACTGATCTACCGATTTCACGGCGGCTTTCTGACGATCATCGTCCTGCTTGGCGACGAACTCCGGCGTACCGGGTTTCGGTGTCGAACAAGCAGTTGCGATCAGTGCGATCAGGAGGACTGCATATTTTGATTTTATTCCACGCATGAGAATTCCCCTTGTGTTGATAGAGCATTACAAATTTATACGGGAGCGATTTTTTCTATTCGCTCTTCGATTGCCTTTAATTCTTCCTCTGAAATCCTGGAATTCAGATTCATCGCCTTGAATAAATTCAAAGACCGTCGCGCTGCAGCCGCATCATTCGCAGCAATACTAATAATCATACTCTTTCGGACAATCTTTGCTGCTTCGGCCTCGTCACCCAAGCCCACATGAGCCAATCCCAGTTGCAATAATGAGAAGGGGTTGTCTTTGTCTAGCTCCAGCGATTTTGTAAACGCAGCAGCAGCCATTGCATGCCTGCCGGTCTGGTTGTAGGCTAGCCCCAACGCATTGAAATGCAGGCTTTTAGGGTTGGGTACCGAGACGGCATTTAAAAATGGGCCCAAAGCCTGGTCTGCTTGGTTAAGGTGCAGATGCGTTCTGCCGAGCTGAAACTGGCAGTCGGGGTTTAGCGCATCAAGCTTTACCGCTTTCTGGGCGAACTCAAGCGCCTGCGTCGGCTCGGACAAACTCAGCTTCGCTACCGAAGCCTCAAGATAAGCGCGGGAATTACTCTGATCCAGACGTATCAGGTACTCGGCGATCGCCAGACGGTCTTTCGGCGCGCCCCAAAGATCGCTTTGCAATGCGGCGACAAGGCTAGTTTTTTTCTCCTCGTTCGTCCGAGATTCGAGGGACGTCAGAAAACTTTGCACAGGCTCCGCCTTCGGCTCTGTCTGCGTCACCGCCTTGGCATTGGCGATGACAGGCATATCTTCAATATATTTCAACTGCGGTATCGCATGAACCAACCGCCGAGCCAGATCATGCACTGTACGTTTGACTTGCTCGTCACGCAGATTAACGCCTGCGGATACTGCGCCACCAACGAGACTGACGGGATTGAGCGGTACACCACCATCACGCATGACCGCCGTGTGACGACCATCCCAGATGACTTTGCCTGTACTCACGCGAATGATTTTCAAGCGCGCGCCAGCCCTGACTTCGGAATAAACGCCCCAGAAACGTGTCTTCCGATCAGTGACCTCACCGGTAATCAGCGTGTCACACTGAGTCGCCTCTGCGACTTTCTGCAGGTTCTGTTCCTCTGTCGCACTTGAATCGATGAGCGCATCGATCTTCTGCAGCGAGATCAATCGGATACCTGTTGGCGCAAGATGCGCATGAAAAGCTTTGCGAACATCCTCAACAGGGGAAAATGACTGCCGACTGACGGTTAACGGCATCAACCCAAGACACACCGGGGGAGAAGATGCATATTCCGCCGCCGCCTCCGAAATCACGACATCACCGATCATGTCGTCTGAGTTTACTGTCGATGGATTACCCTGTACATAACGCGTTGCGCAACCGGATAAGCTGACGACCACGGAAGCTACAACCAGCAGGGTAAGGTAGGAAGATCGCATGACAGACTCAACGCGTAAGCTGATAACCCTTGCGAACGATGCGTCGTTCGTCAATGGGAATCTCACGCAAACGCTCTTTGAATTGCTCAAAATCGTAGATTGAGAGCCATTTGTAAGGTCGTTTGGTGGCGATAATGATCAGCCACTCATCGATAAATTTTTTATTTTTACTGTACGCATCCGACCATTGGACTTCGAGCGGAAATTTGCGGAAAATCTTGTTGGCGTCTCCTCGGATCAGGTAAAGCGAATTGATGTTGGGATCGTTTGTATAGGGGATGATGCGAATGACTTCGTTTCTCTGGTTCGGTAACCAATTGAAAATCACCAGATGCAAGGGCTCCGAGCCCTCCAGCTCAACTAGCATATCGTCACCGACCGTAAAAACGTTTTTATTCAGCTTTACGCTGATATCAAAATTGGGGTCGGGCTTTTTCGTGGGTTCGATGATTTCGGCCTCAAGACTGACAACACACGCCCTGGCTCCCTCGCGCGCTTCAATTTTCCTGACTTCATTCCTGACCGCCCGAATATCACCATCAATCATCGACCAAGTAATGCGATTGAATTCGCAACCATAGTCGGTCGTTTTACCGGTGGTCTGATTGCAGATTAGTTGCTCTTCGCTAGAGACCTTCTCGCCCACCACCAGTGATACAGCCATTGACTTGGCCTTGTTCCGTGCGAGTTCGCAGGCCTCATTCTCGGAGGTCTCGGGGCCGAACAGGTATTCGCCACTAGCGGGCACGACCTTGGCCCGGACCTCTCCCAGGGAAAGCATCAAGAGCAGCAGCGTCGTTGCGAAACGAAGTTTTTTCATTTTTATCTTATGAATGACCTGGAACCATTGTCGCGCTGGCCGGGGATCGACACTGTGAAAGCTACCAAGCTTCAGTCATCCCTATAACGTGCGAGGCAAGATATTGCTTTTATTGTGCAGATCATAATCCTCAGGTAGCCGGCAAGCCGTCTGGTAATGAATTCTTACAAATTCGATCGATTATGAAGTGACAACAACAAGCACCGCCAAACATAATAATCTGACAGTTACAAAAATAACAAAGTTAATGATGCTCTCTTGATGTCAGGCCGCATGATATCCGCATTATTGCAGCAACGAGATTGGGGAAGTGCTGGATCGATATGGATTTCTCGCCTCTGCCAGTATTGGGGATAGTGAGCATAAAACAGAACATCGCCGGGTGCGAACGCCCTACTGTGGGTCATTCCGATAATGGTACCGAGTACCCCAGGGCAGGTTTGCAAAACCAAGCTAGGAGGCGTGATATGCAGGTTAAATATATTCAATCTTCGAATCCGCAGCAGAACGCGTCTATAGACCAATTTCATCGCACCATCGGCTGCGAATGGCTAACTCGATAACTGTTCAAGCCTTTCAACGAAGTATAGAAGTTTGCCGCATAATCTCTACCGGATCAGATTACAAAAATTGTAGGATTGCCTTTTACGGAAAATATTCCCCCAAAGACTATTGGTAATAAAAATCTAAAGAAGATATTTCATGGACACCTTATTCGACAAATACGGCGGAACAGAAACCATGAGGAGTTTGGTCCGTGAATTTTATATGTATGCACGTGCCAGCCCTAAGGTCGGTCATTTTTTCAAGAAATTGAATATGGAAAAATTGATTGACCATCAAGTACAGTTTCTGTCATTTATTCTGGGAAAACCAGCTCGCACTTACGGCGGGCGTGAACTCGCCGAGGCGCATCAACCCTTGAATATCAGCGACGATGATTTCAATGAAATTGGTCGTCTTCTGAAAAAAACATTAACTTCGGCCGGCGTTGCTGCCGAAGATATCTCTTTGATCATGGGCGTGGTGCTGGAAGTGCGCGATGAAATTGTCAGCAACACCCAGCAAACACAACAAACAGCTCCCCCAGCGACCGTATCTAAGCAAACACAACAAGCACTTCCCGCACTGCCCGTAGCCAAACCAATTTCAGAGCAAGAGCAAGTGCAAGTGATTAGCCCGACAAAAGCAGAAATCAATCAACAACAAAAACAAATTTTCAAACCAGTTTTCGGCGGACTACCTAAAATTAAAATGATCGTGCGCGATCTATACAGTCAGGTAAACAGCCAAGCCGATCTCAGACATTACTTTTTGAATGTCACGCCTGAGAAAATAATTGCTGACCAAGAGAATTTTGCCAGTTACGTTCTAAGGAAAGCTGATCACTCTTATTTGGGCGGCTATTTACAAAGCTCGGATTTAAGCATTCAAGTGGGCGCTGCCATTTTTAATGAAGTTATTGATGTACTCAAAAAGATACTCATAGATGCCGGGCTACCTGAAGTGGATACGCCTCGCCTGATAACGCACATTATGGAGATCGTCGAAGAAACTCGCACTCAATGTCACGACAATCAAATTGCAGTCCTGAAAGCGGTCGATGTATCAGCTGAGTCCTTATCCAAAGTCTATCAAAAAGGCAAATTGGATACGACAATTAAAGGCCCCAATCTAGTCTACGCATCCTCATCGCTTAAAGGTGGGCCGTGTCCTTATCCGTTTTTCACGCAAATTGATACTGAAAACCAGGTCCTTACCTTGATCGCCAAGGCAGAGGTTAAGGAAAGTGTGACGCAGGAAGAAATGGACTATCTATTGAAGGAGGCGAAACATCACGCCCCGATTTTGAATTTCTACGCCGACGCTGACGACACAACGCCGTTTTACGTTGCCAGCTATAGTCTTCCCTTTGAATTTGGCGTGCCTAACCGCATGCTAGTCAGAATTGCTCAGCAATTTTCAAAGATGTTTTCTGACACTTTTTACTACGACAAAGAAAAAATACTACTTAAAGTGGCGCTGTGAATTCAAGCAAACATACAATTTTTTCTTTGAAGCGACGTGCACATATTGCTTTGACCCGCGCCAGGAATTATCGAAGATAACTACGAGAAGCCATATTTTTGCATGGTCTTATCAAGCAGTTTTTCAAACAGAAGATATGTATCGAAAGCATCTTCCATAAAGTAGTGCAGCTTTTCGGGGTAAATTGTAAAAGCAACTTTTTCCTTACTTCCGTAAGCCTCGAATAAATACCGTCCACATTCTTCTTTGTTTATTTGTGTCAAAAAGCATTCAAACTCCCACTCCCCGAGCTCATCTCCTTCGATAGATAGCTCACGTGTCGATTGTTTTGATATATGCAAAGCTTCAGAATCGGGGGATTTTTCTTCATCAGATCTCGGCGGTAAATATTGTAGATCTGCGTAATTTTCATAAACGACTTGGTTTATGTTTGTATGGGGATAACAAGCACCGCCTTCAATAGGAATATCGTGGTACAGGAGATCACCAACAACGTGATCGTCACGAACGCGGGAAATGTTTACTTTGATATGAAATACGACCCTGCCCTCAGCCATGTAGTTGGCGAGATAATGACTTGCCAGACGCTCTATGTGGTGGACAGTAGCTTGGGTCATCATAGATTTTAGTGAAATCAATCCGATTCAAAATTCACTGCCAGTACACACTAGCCGATGACGGCTGAGCATCTATCTCCTTAAGGCCCAACCGGCGGTAGTCTGAAAACGTACTGCTTGATCACGAGGCACAGTATCACCAATATGCGCACTGCCTGCAGGCTTTGATCTCGTGTCACACACTAATTCCAAGCGGGTTATTCATTTTACTTGCCCGCCCGGCTCGGCCAAGAGACTTAACTTAAGGCTTATGATGCTATCAAGGCAACATACCTGACGAAAAAAAACCTCAGCAATTATGCCGAGGTTTTTTGTTTGGTGGGCCCCCCGTGAGTCGAACACGGCACCAACGGATTATGAGTCCGCTGCTCTAACCAAGCATGAGCTAGGGGCCCGGAAAAAGCTGTTAATCAGACAAGATTCTATCGCCAGAAGGCTCTGGCGGCGAGAAAAATTTCCTCACCGCCAAAGCGCATTTAACCGCCCTCGAGGAAACTCTTGAGCTTGTCCGAGCGTGACGGATGCCGCAGCTTGCGCAGGGCCTTGGCTTCGATCTGGCGAATACGTTCGCGGGTAACATCGAACTGTTTGCCGACCTCTTCCAGCGTGTGGTCAGTAGACATTTCTATGCCGAAACGCATCCGCAACACTTTCGCTTCACGCGGGGTGAGTGAGTCCAGTACATCCTTGACCACACCACGCATGGACGCATGCAGCGCCGCATCGGCCGGAGCGAGCGTGTTGTTGTCTTCGATGAAATCACCCAGATGCGAATCGTCGTCGTCGCCGATCGGCGTTTCCATGGAAATCGGCTCTTTGGCGATCTTCATGATCTTGCGGATCTTGTCCTCAGGCATTTCCATCTTGATGGCCAGCGTTGCCGGATCCGGTTCAGCACCGGTTTCCTGCAAGATCTGCCGCGAGATGCGGTTCATCTTGTTGATGGTCTCGATCATGTGCACCGGAATACGAATCGTCCGGGCCTGATCAGCGATCGAGCGTGTGATGGCCTGACGAATCCACCAGGTTGCATAGGTCGAGAATTTGTAGCCGCGACGGTATTCGAATTTATCCACCGCCTTCATCAGACCGATGTTGCCTTCCTGGATCAAATCAAGGAACTGCAAACCACGGTTGGTGTATTTCTTCGCAATCGAAATCACCAGACGAAGGTTAGCTTCGGTCATTTCACGCTTGGCCTTGCGGGCACGCGTTTCACCGGCCGACATTTTCTTGTTGATTTCACGCAGATCCGGCAATGGCAAGACCACACGCGACTGCAGATCCAGCAATTTCTGCTGCAACTCTTTGATCGCGGGCACATTACGCGCCAGCATGACGCTGTACGCATGATTGCCGTTGACTTCACCGTCAACCCACTTGAGATTGGTTTCGTTGCCCGGGAAAACTTTGATGAAGTGAGCGCGTGGCATGCCGCACTTGTTGACCGACAGATCCAGAATCTGGCGTTCAATCTGACGCACTTCATCCACCTGACCGCGCAGCGTATCGCAGAGTTTCTCAACCACCTTGGCAGTGAAACGAATGCCCATCAGCTCATTCGTAATCGCTTCCTGAGATTTCACATACTGCTTGGAGTTGTAGCCTTCTTTCTCGTACGACTTGCGCATCTTGTCGAACTGGGTTGAGATGGTCTCGAACTTCGCTAGCGAATCGCGCTTCAGTTGTTCAAGCTGCTCAGCGGAGAAGCCTGCAGCGCCGCCATTGGCATTGCCTTCTTCCTCTTCGCCTTCTTCCTCTTCATCCTCGTCGCCATCCTCGTCATCGTCGTCGGCAGCGGCACCTTTGATCGGTGCGGGGGGGATCGGCGCATCATCAGGTGCATTGGGGTCTACCAGACCATCAACGACTTCGTCGATTTTGGCTTCGTCCTTGGAAATACGATCTGCCATGGCCAGAATTTCGGAGATTGTCATGGGGCAGGCAGAAATCGCCTGAATCATGTCTTTCAGACCGCCTTCGATACGCTTGGCGATTTCAATTTCGCCTTCACGGGTAAGCAGTTCGACCGAACCCATTTCGCGCATGTACATACGCACAGGATCGGTAGTGCGACCGAAGTCGGAATCTACAGTCTGCAACGCTGCTTCAGCAGCAGCATCGGCATCGTCATCATTCGCGACGGTGGCGACGTTATCCGACAAGAGCAAGGCCTCGGCATCAGGCGCGTGCTCATAGACCGCGATACCCATGTCATTGAAAGTACTGATGATGCCTTCGATGGCTTCGGGATCAACAATGTTTTCCGGCAGGTGATCGTTGATTTCGGCGTGCGTCAGGAAACCACGATCCTTGCCCAGCTTGATCAGGGTTTTGAGCTTCTGACGGCGACGCTCGATCTCTTCTTCAGTCGCCTCGGAATCGGCAGAGAATGCATCTTTGAGGAACTGCTTTTCTTTGGCCTTGCGGTCACGCGCGCGCGCCTTGTCTGCCGCTTTGAGTTCGGCACGCTCGACGGCATTGAGCGCTGCGATTTCTTCGTTCTCAGGCTGGAAATCACGCGGCTTGCGGCCACGGCGGCCAGGTACCTTAATGCCCGGGAGGATGTAGCCAGACGTATCAATGGCTGCCAATGCAGCGGCGTCAGTCGTTTGCTTGACCGACATGATCTGGTGGTCGGTCTTCGCTACTTCTTTTGACTCGACCGCCGCTTTTTTGGCGACAACTTTTGCTTCGGGTTTCCGATTCGTCACAACAGCTTTCTTTACAGGTGCATTAGGCGTGACGGCGGGTTTGGCTACAGCCTTGGTCGCCGACTTCGCCCCGGGTTTGCTGGGAACGGCAGCGGCCTGTACAGGCTTCTTGGGTGCCGGCTTGGCAGGAGGCTTGCCGGCTTTTGAGACAGCTTTCGGGGCTGGTTTGTTCGCGGTCTTTTTTGCAGCTACCAGTTTCGGCTTGGCTGCTGGCTTCGCTGAAACCTTGGCTGCGGACTTTGTCACAGGTTTTGATGCCGGCTTTGCAGCAGCCTTGGCTGCTGGTTTCGCCGTTGGTTTCGCTGCTGCTTTAGCCGCGGGCTTCGCTGCCGGTTTGGCAACCGCCTTGCGCGCCACGGTCTTTGCAGCGGACTTCACCGGCTTGCTGGCCACGGCAGTTGCCGTGCGCTTTTTGGCAGGCTGAGCAGCCTTGGATTTGGTTGCAGAAGTTTTAACGGGTTTTTTATTTGTCGCCATGGGTCTATCCACCATTGGGAACTGCCGATGCTGCAATGGGAACTGGAGCGCGGTCTGGGCCGATTATTTCGGCCGGCTTGGCAGTGCGGTCGCATTTTGCGCCGGCTGGTTCTGCACAATGGGTAGCCGCGGGTCCAGCAAGGTAAAAACTGCTGCATGCGTAAGCAAAATACGAAAACGCATGTTTGTAAAAAAGCCTTCTATTATAACAGAGGGGAGCCTTAGTTCGGTTCAAACACACTCTAAATGACACTGCGCCAGGCGCTCATGCCAAAGCGGCAATTGTCCCGGAAACCATACTTAAAACCTGCCCGATCTGAGCGTTTGCTGATTTGCGGCAAGCGCGTTCGAAACCCGAACTTGCGAGCCGAATAGCGAGCTTATTAATCCTGTAAATCCTTATCGACAGCAGCCCGAATTTTCTCAAGTTCGACAGAGATTTCCCGGTAGCGCGCTTTTGCCGAATCGGACGCAAGCCCCGCCGAGGCCAAACTCTCCAGCTCAGCTTTGAGCGATTTCATTTTAGTCTGTCGGATGGCTCCCGCAAGTTCCTTGCGAGCCAGATCCGGCTCGGATGGCGGCTCTGCTGCAATTTCGGCCACCAGAGAGCCGAGTTCCACGCCTTGCGCGCGCAGGGCTTCGGACAAAACCGCCAAGCTTGCGCCTTCAGGCAGACGCGCCGCAACTTCTGCCACGGTGCGCAATGTCACTCCTTCGTCCGGCGCGCTTTGCGCAATCAGATCGAGCGCCTTGTTGTCCAAAAGATCATGCATCGCCGGATGCGCGAGCAGTAGCCGCAACACCTGACGCTCCAATTCCACGGGAGGTTTGCGCCTGACTGCTGGACTAGGTGCGCGACCGGCAGGCATGGATCGACCCAGTTCAAACAAGCTCTCGAGCTCCTGCGGTGTACTGTCGGTCAGTTGCGCCAGCTGACGTAATAATTGCAGACGCAAACCTGAGGGCGGCATGCTCTGTATCAGCGGTTTTGCGTCAAATTGCGTGCGCGCCCTGCCCTCGGCGGTACCAAGGTCCTTGCCTTCGGTGACTTCACTCAGCAAAAACTGGGACAGCGGTGTCGCATCCTGCACCATTTGCTCAAACTGCGAGGTGCCGTGTTCGCGCACATAACTGTCGGGATCATGTTCGGTCGGCAGAAAGAGAAATTTGAGCGATCGACTATCTGATGCGTGCGGCAGACAGGCTTCAAGCGCACGGCGTGCAGCGCGGCGACCGGCTGCATCACCATCAAAACTGAAAATCACATTGTCGGTCTGACGCAGCAGCTTTTGCACATGCGTGGCGGTGCAAGCCGTACCTAGCGTGGCCACCGCCTGCTCGAAACCATATTGCGCGAGGGCGACCACGTCCATGTAACCCTCGGTGACCAGCACATAATCTTTATCGCGTATCGCCTGACGTGCCTCGAACAAACCGTAAAGCTCACTGCCTTTTTGAAACAGCGGCGTTTCAGGTGAATTAAGATATTTCGGCTCACCTGCACCCATCACGCGACCACCAAAACCAATCACCTGCCCTTTGGTATTCCGTATCGGGAACATGATGCGATCGCGAAATCGATCGTAGCGTTTGCGATGACTGTTATCTTCATCACTGCGATCGATAATCAAGCCCGCCTCGACCAGCACATCACTATCGTAATCTGTGAATACCTCACGCAGACTATCCCATCCGTCGGGGGCATAACCTATTCCGTATTTGGCCGCGATCTCGCCGGTCAGACCACGCCCTTTCAGATAATCAATCGCAGGTCGTGCGCTCCGCAATTGCTGTCGATAGAAATTACAGGACAGCGTCATCGCATCAGAAAGTGCAAGCGATTTTGCCTGCAGCTCGGCACGCTGTGCGGGAGGTAATCGATCCTCCTGCTCGGGCACGGTCATACCCACGTTCTGCGCCAGATCTTTCACGGACTCCACAAAACCGAGTCCCGAATACTCCATCAGAAAACCAATGGCGGTGCCATGTGCACCACAACCAAAGCAGTGATAAAACTGCTTGGTCGGACTGACCGTAAAGCTGGGAGATTTTTCGTTATGGAAGGGGCACAGGCCGCTGAAATTCGCGCCACCTTTCTTGAGTTGCACGTAGCGACCCACCACGTCGACGATGTCAACGCGGTTGAGCAGATCCTGAATGAAGCTTTGCGGGATCACGAGACAGTGTCCGCGTTTATTTGGTGAGCGCCGCTTTCACCATCGCCGATACGGCAGTCATATCAGCGCGGCCAGCCAACTTGGGTTTCAGCACGCCCATGACTTTGCCCATGTCTTGCGGGCCAGCGGCGCCAACTGCTGCGACTGCCGCTGCAACTTCAGCTTGCACTTCCGAATCCGACAAGGCAGCAGGCATGTAAGTCGACAAAATGACCAGTTCGGCTTTTTCAATATCGGCCAGATCCTGACGGCCGCCGGCCTCGAATTGGCTGATCGAGTCCTTGCGCTGCTTGATCATTTTTTCGATGATGGCGAGCACTTGTTCATCGGAGACGTCGATACGCTCATCGACTTCCTTTTGCTTGATGGCCGCCGTCAGCAAACGTATGGTCGCCAGCCGACCGCTGTCTTTGGCGCGCATCGCTGCTTTCATGTCTTCAGTAATCTGTTCTTTCAGGCTCATGGAATCTCCCTCGATAAGGTGCCGGGCGGCATGAATCAATGCATATAAAAACACCAAAACCCGCTGCGGAACTGGCCGGAGCGGGTTTGCAATTCAACGGCCTCGCGCCAAGGCGAGGCAAGCAATCAGTAGAGTTTCTTGGGCAGTTGCTGGCTGCGGATACGCTTGTAATGGCGCTTCACGGCAGCAGCGAGCTTGCGCTTGCGCTCTGCGGTCGGCTTTTCATAGAACTCGCGTGCACGCAGTTCAGTCAGCAGACCGGTTTTTTCGATGCTCCGCTTGAAGCGGCGCATAGCGACTTCGAAGGGCTCGTTTTCTTTAAGGCGTATAGTGGTCATGTGTTGATGGAATGACTAGGTTTGAACCGGAACCCGCGATTATAGCAGCGGGAAGCAACAGAAGGAAGCGGGAGAGGAAAATCCTTTTCTACGGGCAAACGCATATCAAACCGACAATCCTGCCGCCATCCCGGAGGCCCAGGCCCACTGGAAGTTATATCCACCCAGCCAACCGGTGACATCCACTGCCTCGCCAACGAAATACAAGCCCGGCACCGCATTGACCATCATGGTCTGCTGAGACAAAGCCTTGGTATCCACACCACCCAGGGTCACCTCGGCTTTTCTGTAACCCTCGGAACCGTCCGGGGTCAGCGTCCAGCGGTTCAGGGATTCGCCAAGTTGGCGCAATTTTTTGTCCGGCAAATCAGCCAGCCGGGCATCAGGCTGAAACTGATTGGCCAGCAACCAGCCCTCTGCGAGCCGATTCGGCAGGAGCTGCGCCAGCCAGTTACCCAAGTTCTTGCGGATGCTGTGCTTGCCCTCGATCAGCGCCTGCGCGATATCGTGACCGGGCAACAAATTCAGCATCAAGGTCCCGCCTTCCCGCCAATAACTGGAAATCTGCAAGACTGCAGGGCCGGACAGCCCGCGATGGGTGAACAACAGGTCTTCGCGAAACTGACCGCGCGCCTTTTTCTCGCCCGTTGTTATATCGACCTCGAGCGCAATACCCGCGAGCGGCACAAAACGCTCCCATAACTGCGCATCAAAAGTCAGCGGCACCAGTCCGGGCTCAGGCGCAATCAGTGGAATATCAAAATGCTTCGCAACGCGAAACGCGAAATCGGTCGCACCTATTTTAGGGATGGAGAGCCCACCCGTCGCAATCACCACCTGCCGCGCAAGTACTTCACCGCCTGACGTAGCAATGCGAAACCCCTTGGCATCTTTGGCGACAGCTTTTACCTGAACCGGCCGCATCCACCCCACGCCGCCAAGATCGCACTCGGCTTTGAGCATGGAAATGATATCTTCGGCAGAACGGTCGCAAAATAACTGCCCCCTGTGCTTCTCGTGAAAGGGAATGTTGTAGCGCTTGACTAGGGCAATGAAATCCTGCGGCGTATAACGCGACAAAGCGCTGCGACAAAAATGCGGATTTTGCGAGAGAAAATTCTGCGGGGTGGCATCCACATTCGTGAAATTGCAGCGACCACCGCCGGAGATACGGATTTTTTCAGCCAGCTTTTCTGCATGATCGATCAACACGACGCTTTTACCGCGCTGCCCGGCGACACTGGCGCACATCATGCCCGCCGCACCCGCACCGATCACTGCGACATCCATGATCTCGCTCATCGTGCTTCGCTCGGTTTCGTTTGAGCCACACGCAATTGGCTGGCATTCATTTTTCGCGCGACCTGCACGCATTGGGCTACTTGCTCACTAATAGGCACAGGTATGGGTTGCTTCCCTTGGAGCGCCTGCACAATCCATTCGGCGGTGGTGGCTGCATCGCTGGCGGACGGCAAAGGTGGCATCTCATCCACCGGCTCCTGACGTTCAATGAGTGTGCGTGCCTGATTTTGATGAAACCAGATCACTGCCTGCGCACGCTTTGCATTGGCAACCGTTTCACCCTCCGTACCGCGCATCAGCAATACATCACCTCGATGGGCCGGCGCTGCTTCAGAAAAGTAAGAGGTCAGCATCGTCAGATACTCCGGATGCGTGTAAGACACCAAGCGCAATGCTGGCTGAGCAAAGGGTTGCATGATCTTTACCAGTGTGTGCGTTGAGTTGCGCAGTCCGAGCACACGCCGCACTTCCAGCATGCGATGCAATTTTGGCGCTAGTGCAGCGATCGGCATGAACACCGGACACTTGTTTGCAAAGGCTCTTGGCAAAGAATCCGTCTGCGTAGATGGCGAGATACCCATGTGGCCCAGAATCTCTGCGGTGGTTACCCTACCGGGATCATTCAGTACACCGTGAACCAGCACCGGCACGCCTTCGCGAGCGAGCAGCATCGCCAGCAAAGGCGTGAGATTGGGCATCTGTCTTGAACCGTTATAGCTCGGAATAACCACGGGTGCACACGAACCTTCAGGCGCCTGCAATGCATCAAAAGAAGTTTCGGCAGCCTCAAGAAAACCGGCAATTTCGCTAACGGATTCGCCCTTGATCCGCATGCCAATCAGGAAGGCGCCCATCTCGAGATCAGACAGTTCACCATTGAGCATGGCGGCATACATACGCCGCGCATCATCGCGTGACAAATCGCGAGCGCCCTTCTTGCCGCGACCGATTTCGCGAATAAAGGGCGCCGCTTGCAATGGCTGCTCAGAGTTCTGCATGCGCGAAGCTTACAACGATTAAGCCATCAGGGCGAACACTGACCCGATTCCAGCCAAACACAGCCATGGAAAACGTAATACGGAAGCGCTTACTTTAAAATAAGGGCCTATGCCCACCTCCCAGTCCCTCTTCCATGATCGTTCTCGGCGTCGAATCCTCCTGCGATGAAACCGGTATCGCTTTGTACGACACCGAACGCGGACTGCTCGCGCATGCCCTGCATTCCCAGGTCGCCATGCACGAAGCCTATGGTGGCGTCGTACCTGAACTGGCTTCGCGCGATCATGTGCGTCGCGCGATACCTTTGCTGGAGCAAGTACTCAAGGACAGCGGCGAATCCGTGTCGTCGATTGATGCGATCGCTTACACACAAGGCCCAGGCTTGGCCGGCGCGCTACTGGTCGGCGCATCGGTAGCGAATGGTCTAGCGCTGGCACTTAACAAACCGGTGATCGGTGTTCACCATCTCGAAGGTCATCTGCTCTCACCTTTGCTGGCGGCACAAGCACCCGAATTTCCTTTTGTCGCCCTGTTGGTATCTGGAGGTCACACGCAACTGATGCGTGTCGACAATGTAGGTGAGTACACGATGCTCGGTGAAACGCTGGATGATGCCGCCGGTGAGGCTTTCGATAAATCGGCCAAGCTTCTCGGGCTTGGCTATCCCGGCGGCCCAGCGATTTCTCAACTCTCAGAATCAGGCGACCCAAGCCTGTTTGAACTGCCACGCCCGATGCTGCATTCAAAAAACCTGGATTTCAGCTTTTCAGGTTTGAAAACAGCCGTACTGACGCTGGTAAAAAAACAAGAAGGCAAATTGACCGAAACGATACGCGCCGCAATCGCACGCGCCTTCGTGGAGGCGATCGTCGAGGTGCTGGTCACAAAATGTCTGGCCGCAATAAAACAAACGGGAATGAAACGACTCGTGATTGCCGGCGGCGTGGGCGCTAATGCACAGCTACGCAAAGCACTAAACGAGGCGGCGGCAAAAAAACGTTTCGAGGTGTTTTATCCAGATCTGGCCCTATGCACAGACAACGGTGCCATGATCGCGCTGGCAGGTGCATTACGCATCGCGCGCTATCCGCAGGCCGCCCGCTTTGATTATGGCTTCAATGTCAAACCGCGCTGGCCACTGGATACGATCGACTGATCCTTCGCTCAGCCATCCTTCGCTTGCTCGACCGTGGGATCTTCCTGCGGCTTCTTTTCATATCGTCTTGCCAGACGGGTTTCCGTGCCGGCCCTGAGATTGGCAATGTTACCGCGATGACGATAAATCAAAATTACGCTCATCAGGAAGATCGCCGCCAATTTGACACCTGGACCAAACAGCAATAACTGGTAGATGGGTGCAAACACCGCAGCCACCAGCGCTGCCAGTGAAGAGTAACGATAGGTATAAGCCATGATGATCCAGGTACACAGGGTCGTCACGCCTACCGGAGGACTAAGCGCCAGAAGCACACCCAGCGCGGTTGCGACCCCCTTGCCGCCCTTGAATCCAAAAAATATCGGCCACACGTGCCCAGCAAACACGGCAAATGCGGCAAGTGAGACGCCGGCTATACCGAGCTCTAGCGGCGTACTGAAATAGACAGCCAGCATCACGGCAAACCAGCCTTTTGCACAATCACCCAGCAGAGTCAGCACTGCCGCCAGCTTATTGCCGGTTCTGAGCACATTGGTCGCACCTGGATTTTGCGAACCATAAGTGCGTGGATCTTCAAGCCGAAGTAGTTTGCTGACCACAATGGCAAAAGACACCGAGCCGATCAGATACGCACCCATTGCAAACAAAATCATGTTCATCATCGCCGTGTTCATACTATTCCTGTCACTGAAGATTCGTCATTATGCAATAGTTAATTCATCAGCCTCGAGGATGATGCTGCGCATGGATTTTCTTGAGGCGCTCGCGCGCGACATGCGTATAAATCTGCGTGGTCGATATATCTGCATGTCCCAGCAATAATTGAACCACACGCAAGTCAGCGCCATGATTGAGTAAATGCGTCGCGAACGCATGGCGCAAGGTGTGTGGCGAGAGCGGCACATTCACACCCGCCTGCGTTGCGTATTTTTTTATCAGCGTCCAGAACATTTGCCGGGTCATAGGTCCGCCCAGCGCTGTGACGAACAGCGCATCATTCACTTTGCCACCCAATATCTGGTTGCGCGCTTCACGAAGATAGCGCTCTATCCAAGCCCGCGCCTCTTCACCGAACGGCACTAGCCGCGTCTTGTTACCCTTACCCGTCACACGCAGAACACCTTCATTCATGCCCACTTCTACACTCTTTAGCAACACCAACTCCGACACCCGCAAGCCACTGGCATACATCACCTCGAGCATCGTTCTGTCCCGCAGTCCCAGTGGAGTATTGACATCGGGTGCGGCAAGCAAGGCCTCGACATGTTGTTCGGACAGCGTCTTCGGGAATCTTGGCGGCTGCTTCGCCGAATGCAATCGCAAACACGGATCTGCGCTGACACGATGATTGCGCATGGCGAATTGATAAAACCGCCGCAATACCGCCAGACGACGATTGGCCGAACTGGCCTTGCTGCCCGCATGCTTGAATGCGAAGTAAGCATTCAGATCCGCATCCGTCGCTTCGTATAAAGTTTTTGTTCGCTCCGTCATCAGCCAATCAGCAAATAGCAGCAAGTCGCGCTTGTAGGCCTCGAGCGTATTTTTTGACAAGCCATCTTCGAGCCATAGCGCATCGCAGAACTCGTCAGCCGCCGCTTGCCCCGGGCGCTCTTGAGTCGATGTCGCTGTCTTCATCAGAAGCCCGGCACCTGTTCGTGTCGCAGCAGCCAGCGTTTGACGCCTTGATGAAAGCCGCCATCATGCCGCGCAAAACCACCAATGCCACCTGCAGCGGTAACGCGATGACAGGGAATGATCAGCGGGTACCAATTAGATCCACACGCCTGCCCGACCGCACGCGGTGCAGAACGAATTTTGTGAGCGACCTCACCATAGGTCAGCACGCTACCCCGCGGTATCGCATTGATGACGGACCACACCTTGCGCTGATGGTCGGTGCCAACGTCGGGCAAATCAAGATCAAAAACGTAATCGGGATTTTTCAGATAAGCGGCCACCTGAATCGCCACTTTTTTAGAGAGCTTGTCAGTCGCAGCCTTTGCCTTGTACTGCGGTGGCAGATAAGTCAGTTCATGTAAAACGTCACCGGTACTCCGTATGCCAATCGCACCAAACGGTGCCGGCACAATCGCAGAAAAAATATCAGTGGCAAACGCCTTCATATTCACTTTCTCAATCAGCTACCGAGATTAGCTGCCAAAAACAAGCCGAGGCAGCCACAACGAGATTTGCGGCACATAAGTGATCAGCAGCAGGAAACCTATCATCGTCATCAGCCACGGCAACACCGCGATCGTCAGCTCGGTGATACCCATCTTTGTGATGCCTGACGCCACATACAAATTCAGCCCAACCGGTGGGTGACACATACCAATTTCCATATTGACCACCATGATGATGCCAAAATGAACCGGATCCACGCCTAGCGCTATAGCGACCGGGAACAGTATGGGTGCCATGATCAGCACGATGGATGAGGGCTCCATCACATTACCGGCCAACAGTAACAACAGGTTCACGACCAAGAGGAAACCAACCATGCCCAGCCCCATGTCCATGATGCCGCTGGCCATTGCCTGCGGAATGCCCTCGCTGGTCATGAGGAAAGAGAACAGTACGGCATTAGTAATGATGTAAAGCAGCATGGCCGACATGGCCGCAGAATCCAGCAAGACTTTCGGCACCTGTCGGAAACTCAGGTCTTTATAGACAAAGACAGCAATCACAAACGCATACACTGCCGACACAGCGGCTGCCTCGGTCGGAGTAAACATACCGCTGTAAATGCCGCCAATCACCACCACGATCAGCAGCAAGCCCCACACACTGCGCTGGAATGCGCGCCAGCGCTCAGCGAAACTGGCGCGTGGCAGACGAGGATAATTTTTTTTGCGGGCCAGTACCCACGTTGTCATACCCAGAAAAAACGCGAGCAAGAGGCCGGGTATCACGCCCGCCATGAACAACTTGCCCACCGATGTATTGGTCGACACTGAATACATCACCATCACAATTGATGGCGGTACCAGAATACCGAGCGCACCAGATGTCGTGACCACGCCCGCACCAAATGATTTGGGATACCCTTGCTTGAGCATCGCCGGCAACAATATCGACCCGATCGCCACCACTGTCGCTGGGGACGAGCCCGACACAGCAGCAAACAAGGCGCAAGCCACCACACCGGACAAGGCCAGTCCACCATGCCAGTGACCTACCATGGAGGTCGCAAATTCGATCATGCGTCGTGCCACACCACCATGAGTAAGAAAATTCCCCGCGAGGATGAAGAAGGGTATGGCCATGATTTCAAACTTTTCAATACCGGTAAAAAGTTTGAGCGCCACGGCCTGCACCGGCACGTCCGTCATCGTGAATAAAAAACTCAGCACGGTCAGACCGAGCGCAATCGAAATCGGCATGCCGGTCAGCATCAGCACGACCAGCAAGACAAAAATGAAGAGTGCGTTCATTGGCGGCCCTCCACAGCATCTTCAGTCAGACCTTCAACATGCGCATGATCATGAACCGGCAATTCGCCACCACGCGCAAAACGCCATGCCACTTGCAGAAACCGAAAGCACATCAAGGCAGAACCCAAAGGAATCGCCAGATACACGATCCAGATCGGCAGCTCGAGCACTTCGGAAGTACTTGAAGTATCCGAGAGTTCGTAAACGAAGTCTGCGCCGAGGCTGGCAATAATGCCGGTAAAGCATGCGCCTGCCAGCAGCCCAAACAAGATGAACCCACGCCGATGACGCTCATTGAGTCGATTGACCAGCACGTCCACGCCCACGTGAATGCCAGTGCGAACACCATAAGCTGCACCGAACTTCGCCATCCAGACAAACAGATAGATCGTCAACTCTTGAGCCCAGCTGGTATTGATACGCAGCAGCCAGTCCTGTAACCCGGGAATGGCCAGCCCCGACGCGTAGCGATGCACCACAGCGACAAAAATGATCAGCGTCGCGGCACCCATCAGGGTTGCGATCAGCCACTCTTCGAGGTGATCGAGAATTTTCATAGGGGGTGATTCATTATCGGGTGAAGTCGGGTCCTGAATAGCGTCTTATTTGTCATTATCAAGCTCATCGAATACACAACGAAAGACGCTGGATCCCAAATTGTCATCCCGGCGCATGCCGGGATCCAGTGTCTTTGCTTTGCCTAAGAATGGTGTTCAAAACGCGTAATTGTTTCCTGCATTCAGTCGCAAGTCATTGATCTTTCAGTTCATTTGACCTCAGCTCGGGCCGTTTTGAACACCCTACCTAAATACATTCACTTACTTCATGGCTTATGCAGAAAACTCAAATTCAGATTTGCACACGCAGTGAGCGAGCAGACACAAAAAGTGCAAGCTTATTTTGCCGCCGTCGCCTTGTTAACTGCAGCGATCAGTTCCTTGCCAATACGATCTTCCATAGCCTTGTGAACCGGTAGTAGTGCCTTGCGCCATTCGGCACGCTCGGCATCGGTAGGCACATAGATTACGGTCTTGCCGGACTTACGAATATTTTCAAGTGCCTGATCGTTTTCCTGCTGCGCGATGTTGTTGGCGTAGTCGGTTGCCTCTTTCATCGCAGCTTCAAGCTGAGTGCGTATATCGGCAGGCAGCTTGTCCCAGAATTTTTTGTTCACGATAACGGCATAGCCGATATAGCCATGATTAGTGGTAGTCAAATGCTTTTGAACTTCGTGCATTTTTTGCGTGAAGATATTAGACGGTGGATTTTCACTGCCATCCACCACGCCGGTTTGCATCGCCTGATACACCTCGGAGAAAGCCATGACCTGCGGGTTTGCCCCCAGAGCGCGCATCTGCTCGTCCAGTACTTTGGATGACTGAATGCGCAGCTTCAGACCCTTAATGTCACCGGGCAGATGCATGGGCCGGTTCGAGGTCATCATCTTGAAGCCATTGTCCCAGTACGCCAGACCGCGTATGCCTTTGCTTTCCAGCTTCTTCAGCATGTCCTGACCAATCGGTCCCTGCGTGACGCGATAGAGCGCCTGCTTGTCATTAAAAATGAAAGGCAAATCAAAGAGTTCGAACTCCTTCACGCCCAGAGGACCGAACTTTGCCAATGAAGGCGCGAGCATCTGCACAGCGCCCAGCTGCAGCGCTTCAAGTTCTTCTTTGTCTTTGTACAGTGTGCTGTTGGGATAAAGCTCGATTTTTACTCGGCCTTTGGTGGCCGCTTCAGCAAGTGACTTGAATTTTTCAGCGGCCTTGCCTTTGGGCGTGTCTTTGGCGACTACGTGGCTGAACTTGATGACAATAGGCGCATCGGCAAATACGGGGGCATTGAAAAAACAGACAAGCGTGACTGCGGCGAGTAAAAAGCAGCGTTTCATGAGGTCTCCGGCGGATCAGGGGTTTTCGGCGTTTCTTGGAGTCTCTATCAAACACAGGGACTCTTTATTCTGGTCTCGGCGCGTATTGTGTCTGCTCAGCGGCAGTATGACAACCTGCGTCCAATTAGCCAATCTGCAGTCATTTACAGGGAATATCGTAAGATCCGGGTCCGGATGCGATAAAAATAATGAATATTCTCTCCCTCCTGGTACCCGATTTCACGCTGATCCTGATCGGTTACGTTCTGATTCGCCTGACAAACTGGGGCGATAGTTTCTGGACCGGATTGGAAAAGCTGGTGTATTTCATCCTTTTCCCCGCACTACTCTTCGTTTCCACAGCTCGCACGCCACTGGATTTTCACACGACTGGCAAACTGCTGCAGGTGGCGCTGATCGCTGTGACTTGTGGCATCGCACTGGGCTGGCTGGCCAAACCCCTGTTCCGGCCCGGACCCATGATCTTCGAGTCAGGCGTACAAACCGCCTTCCGCTTCAATTCCTACATCGCGCTGGCCATCGCTTTCCGGCTCGCCGGCGAAGCGGGCACATCACTAATGGCACTGATCATTGGCTTTGCTGTCCCAATCTGTAATACAGCAGCCGTGCATGCACTCGCCCACGGCAGCAACCGCTCCCTATTGCCCGAGATTATAAAAAATCCCCTGCTCATTTCTACCGCCAGTGGCACCTTGTTCAACCTTGCCGGCGGCAGCCTGCCTGAGGTGGTCGCGACAACGCTATCACGCATGGGTAGCGCCTCGATTGCACTGGGCCTGATCATGGTGGGCGCTGGTCTGAAATTGAACGCACTGTCGCAGGCACGCGGTATGAGCGCCTATTTCATCGCAGTGAAATTACTCGCACTGCCCGCAATTGCACTCTCCCTCGGTCGCTGGTTTGAGTTGCCGGCGCTGCAACTGCAAATCGCCGTGATGTTCTGCGCATTGCCCACGGCATCGAGCGCCTATGTGCTTGCCGCCCGAATGGGCGGCAATGCACCGCTGGTCGCTTTTTTGATTTCCGCCGGAACGCTGCTGTCGATTGTCACGCTGCCAGTCTGGCTGATGCTGGCGCACTAAGAGGCTCTACGGCAAGACCTGGGATCCCGGCCTGTGCCGGGAGCGAGTAGGGAATTCGGATCGCATGCGATTCGCCCCCGCAGCAGTCATCACATGCAGGTGATGACTTTTCAAGAACCGTTGAACTCAAAATCGTCATCCCGGCGAAAGCCGTAATCCAGGAACGTTAAAAGCTCTCTCGAGCCAAAAAATTTTCAAATTAACTGACTAGCATCGAAAGGTGAAGCTCGACGATATCCAAAAACTCAGCAGGTCTTTAATCGGACGCCGAGGCCTGTTGCGACAATGCCCACTGCACATGCTCACGCACCATCGCAGAAGGATGATTGGCACGAGTATTCAAGGACGCCACCGTATGCGCATCGTCACTATCACCACCGCTTCGCAAAGCATTCCCAAGTGCCACCGCGATATTCCTCAGCCAGCGCTCATGCCCGATGCGCCGTATCGCGCTACCTTCGAGCCGCTGATTGAATTCATCCTCATTCCACGCGAACAACTGAATCAGCGTCGCACTTTCCAAGTCATTACGCGGATCGAAATCAGGTAAAACACTGCGCTGCGCGAATTTATTCCAGGGACAGGCAATTTGACAGTCATCGCATCCGAGCACGCGATTGCCTATTAATGGGCGAAATTCGATCGGTATGCTGCTCTTGAGCTCAATGGTGAGATATGAAATACAGCGGCGAGCGTCCAGCTGATAAGGCGCAACGATGGCTTGGGTTGGACAAACATCAATGCAGGCGCGGCACTCGCCACAGTGATCACTGGTGGGCGAGTCTGCAGGCAAAGGCAAATCCGTAAAAATCTCGCCCAGAAAAAACATCGAGCCCGCATCGCGATTAAGCAGCAGCGTGTGCTTACCGCGCCAGCCCATCCCGGCACGGCGAGCGATTTCTACCTCCATCACGGGTGCCGAGTCGGTAAACACACGGTAGCCAAAGGGGCCGATGGCCGCAGCAATTTTGTCAGCCAGCTGCTGCAAACGAGAGCGCAAGACCTTGTGATAATCCCGACCACGGGCATACACCGACACCACCGCAGCATCGGGATCGGACAGACGCCGGGTTTCATGTTCACGCCAATCGATATCAGTCTGCTGCGGCAGATAATCCATACGCGCGCTTATCACACGTACCGTGCCGGGCACCAATTCAGCAGGGCGTGCGCGCCGCGTGCCGTGCGCTGCCATATAATCCATCTCGCCGTGAAAACCTGCATCAAGCCACCGTTGCAACTGTTCGTGTGCCCCATCGAGGTGGGCATCTGCAATTCGCAGATCGGCAAAGCCGAGCGCTATGCCCCACTGCCGGATGTCCTGCGCGAGATTGGTTGACTGAATCGGATCCATGAATAAGCACTTTGTAGAGAGATCATTTTAAGAGATGCAGCGCTGGACCACCCAACTTCCCGACGAAACGAGCACGCAAGCGCTGGGCGCGGCACTCGCACGCACGCTGGCACCGGGACTGAAAATCTATCTTCATGGTGAACTGGGAGCGGGCAAAACAAGTCTTACGCGCGCGCTGCTCCAAGCCGCGGGACACTCAGGCCGCGTAAAAAGCCCCACCTACACACTGGTCGAGCCCTATGCATTCAACGTAGATGGCAAAGCTTTAAGCCTGATGCATTTCGATCTTTATCGCATGAGCAGTCCTGAAGAATTTATCGATGCCGGTTTTCGTGAATATTTCGACAGCGATCACCTGTGCGTTGTGGAATGGCCGGAACAGGCAGCGGGATTGCTACCGCCGGCCGATCTGGATGTGTTTCTCTCTGTCGCAGGTGAAGGTCGTACGGTAGAATTGTGCGCGAATTCCGAACAAGGCACGACATGCCTCCATCATCTGGATCTCCACTGGATAAGGTAAAACCCGCATCACGACGCACGGTACTCAAAGCCGGTGCCACTCTATTGCTCTCGCTTTGCACAACAGGGCAGGCACGCGCTGCAGGGATCGTCGCCGTACGGGTGTGGCCAGCTGCCGATTACACGCGCGTCACGTTCGAAAACGATAGCAAGCTCAAGGCATCTCATTTCATCGTCAAAGATCCGGATCGGCTGGTGATAGAAATAGAGGGCGTGGAGCTCGATGCCAAACTCAAGAGTCTGGTCGCAAAGATTCAGCCAAACGACCCCTACATCGCTCAGGTCAGGGTTGGCCAGAACCGGCCCGGTGTCGTTCGCATGGTTTTCGATCTCAAGGAAGAAATACAGCCTCAGGTCTTCACGCTAGAGCCGGTGGGTGAATACAAGCATCGATTGATCTTTGACCTTTTCCCGCTCAATCCTGTCGATCCCATTGCCGATTTCCTGCAAAAGAATCCGCCCTCGCCAGATCCGCGTCCGCCCGTTGATAACCCCTCCGCGGCGAAACCCAGTTCCAATGAGGACAAACCTGCAAGCCTTACGCGCATGGTCACCATTGCGCTCGATCCGGGGCATGGCGGTGAAGACCCCGGCGCCGTTGGGCGAGGCGGCAGCTACGAAAAAAATGTCGTGCTATCGATTGCACGCCGCCTCAAATCACGACTAGAACAGCAAGCTAACGTACGCGTGATGCTCACCCGTGATGGTGATTATTTCGTACCACTACATGTGCGTGTACAAAAGGCGCGCAAGGTTCAAGCAGATCTTTTCGTATCAATTCATGCAGACGCTTTCATCGAGCCCACTGCACGTGGCTCATCGGTATTTGCTTTGTCGGAAAAAGGGGCAAGTTCCACAGCGGCACGCTGGCTGGCCAACAAAGAAAATGCTGCTGATCTGATCGGTGGGGTTAATCTGCGCAGCAAAAATCAGCAACTCGCCAGCGTGCTGCTTGATCTCTCGACCACGGCGCAAATCAATGACAGCATGAAGCTCGCTAAATCGGTACTGGGTGAGATCGGTAACATCAATCGCTTGCATAAGGCGCAAGTAGAACAAGCCGGATTCGCGGTACTCAAAGCACCGGATATTCCCAGCATTCTGGTCGAGACTGCGTTTATTTCAAATCCAGAAGAAGAAGCGAAACTGACGGATGAAGGTTACCAGGACAAGATGGCCGATGCGCTGATGCGCGGCATACAAAAATATCTGGTCAGACATCCAAGCATGCGAAGGAATCCGCTTACCTGATGGGTACTTGCAGAGATTTTTTTGTGGCTAGCTTCCGTGTTCAGCGTGAGCTCTTCGCATCTATCTAAGCTGTTTTGTATTTATCATTGTTCAAGTCATCGGATGTCCAACGAAAGACACTGTATCCCGGCCTGCGCCGGGATGACGACGATGAGGCCGATGGTTATTGAAAAGTCATCCCGGCAAACGGTACAGGGGGAATTCGTATCGAATGCGATACGCCCACGCAGCGGTCATCACATGCAGGTGAGCGAGTGGGGAATTCGTATCGCATGCGATACGCCCACGCAGCAGTCATCACATGCAGGTGATGACTGTAGTTATTGAGGCGACTTTAAATTTCCCGCCGTCATCCCGGCGCAGGCCGGGATCCAGTGTCGTTATGTTATCGGCTGATATTGTCCGTCGCCCCGCCTTTGCCAAATTTGGCAACAAACCGCCACACCGCACCCAGCGCAACAGGCACCACGGCCGCAGCAACACCGATCAGTACGATGGTATTAAGGTGATCTCGAATCACGGGGATATTGCCGAAGAAGTAGCCACCCATTACCAGCACCACCACCCAAAGCACTGCACCAGTGATGTTATAGAGTTGAAAGCGCGCCAGACTCATGCCGGAGACACCTGCCACAAAGGGCGCAAAGGTTCGCACCACGGGCAACCATCTCGCTATGACAATCGTCTTACCTCCATGCTTGTCAAAAAAAGCGTGTGTCTTTTCCAACGACTGTCTGTCCAGCCAGCGATAGTTGCGGGTATAGACCTGTTGACCGATTGCGCGACCCACGTAGTAATTCACAGTATTGCCTATGACTGCGGCGAGTATCAGCAGCACGATAAGCAGTCCGGCATGCATGGCGCCGTTCGCACAGAACGCACCACCCACAAACAACAGCGTGTCACCTGGCAAAAAAGGGAAAACCACCAAACCCGTTTCTGCAAAAACAATCGCGAACAACACGGCATACACCCAGGGTCCATAGGCCAACAGCATCGTGTCCAGCGATTTATCGACATGAAGCACAAGGCTCAGAAGTTGTGAAAATTCCATTGTCCGCCTGAGAGAAGCCGCAAAAAGCGCCGATGATACACGCTGGTTCTGCAAATGGCATGACGGCGCGCGCATGAAAAGTGTTCTGCCACCCTCGGTATAATCAGCCGATGCCCCAAACGACCAACGCCTCCCTCCCTGCCGAACGCGTCATTCGACCGCTGCCTGATCAACTGATTTCGCAGATTGCGGCCGGCGAAGTCATCGAGCGCCCGTCTGCGGTCGTCAAAGAGCTGCTGGAAAATGCACTGGATGCGGGTGCTACGCAAATCACCATCAGACTGGAAGCAGGCGGCGTCAAAAGAATCGCCATCACTGACAATGGCTGTGGCATACCGCCTGAACAATTGCCCTTGTCACTGGCGCGACATGCGACCTCCAAGATTGCCAGCCTGATTGATCTGGAAAACGTCAACACACTCGGCTTTCGGGGCGAGGCGCTGGCGTCTATTGCTTCCGTTTCGCAATTGACGCTCACCTCCCGCAGTCATGCAGAAGCACATGCCTGGCAAATCAGCGGCCACGCGCCCGACAAGGCATCGCCGGCATCTGGCGCACAAGGCACGATGATTGATGTGCAGGATCTGTACTTCAACACACCCGCCCGTCGTAAATTCCTCAAGACAGAACAAACCGAATTCGGCCATTGCGCTGAGGTCGTTCGCCGCATCGCACTGGCCAGACCAGATGTGCGCTTTACGCTAAGCCACAACGGCAAGACGGTAGATCACTGGCAGGAAAGCTCGCTCGAGCAACGCAGCGCACACATTCTGGGTGATGAATTCGCACAGGCACGCCTGCCGCTGGAAGAAGCCGCGGGGCCACTGCGCCTGCATGGCTTTGTTGGACTGCCAACAGCCGCTCGCTCGCGAGCAGACGCCCAGTATTTTTATGTGAATGGCCGCTTTGTTCGAGACAAGCTGCTCACACATGCGGTGAGATCGGCTTATCAGGATGTGCTGCATGGCGATCGCTTTCCATCCTATGTACTTCGCCTTGATCTCGATCCTGCATTGGTCGATGTGAACGTGCATCCCTCAAAAATCGAAGTACGTTTCCGCGACAGCCGCGCGGTACATCAATTTGTGTTTCATGCCGTCAGTCGCACACTGGCCCGCACCTCAGCAACCGCACAAGGAACCGCGCCGGCACCCATGCCTGCTGCGTCAGGTGCGCTGCCCTGGATACAAAATCAACCAAGACAAGCATCGCTGGGCGTGGCACAAAACACGTTCAGCTATGGCGAAATGTTTCGCGGCACTATGTCATCGCAAGCGCCATCGCCGCTGGCAGCCTACACATCGAATCTATCGAACTTGTCGGGCAATTCAAGTAGCGGTATTACCAATGATGCGGAGGGCGATGAATTCCCGCTCGGCTTCGCGCTTGCGCAGTTGCACGGCGTCTTTGTGCTTGCACAAAATCGCACTGGTCTGGTGCTGGTGGACATGCATGCGGCCCATGAGCGCATTCTGTATGAACAATTCAAGCTCGCACTGCAATCGGATTCAGTACAACTGCAGCCGCTGCTGATACCGGTGACGCTGATTGCCGATCCGATTGACATTGGCACTGTCGAAGAAAACAGCGACGTGCTCACCGCGCTCGGTTTCGATATGGCCGTGCTGTCACCCACGACACTGGCAGTACGCGCGATACCTGCGCTACTGGCCAACAGCGATGCACAGGCACTGGCGCGCGACATCCTGCGTGATGTACGCGAATACGGCGGCTCGCATGTGCTGACTGAGCGCCGCAACGAACTGCTGGGCACCCTCGCCTGTCACACTGCCGTACGAGCTAATCGGCAGCTGAGCATCCCTGAAATGAATGCGCTGCTGCGTCAAATGGAAACGACTGATCGTGCGGACCAGTGCAATCACGGCCGACCGACCTGGGTGCAGTTGGCGCTGTCTGATCTGGACAAACTTTTCCTGCGCGGCCAGTAAGCGCGACTATTTATTTCATGAGCCAGCCGCCGCTTTCACAATTCGCGCACGCGCCCATACTGGTGCTGATCACAGCTATGCTGATGATGCAGCCATTGTCGACAGATTTGTATCTAGCTTCGTTACCAACTCTGGTGACCGATTTCGGCGTACCGGTGGCGACAGTACAGCTGACGCTCTCATTGTTTGTCGTCGGCTTTGGTGGTGCTCAACTGATCGTGGGGCCGCTATCGGATCGCTTTGGTCGTCGGCCTGTGCTGCTCGGTGGGCTGGGAATTTATCTGCTGGCCAGCATCTTGTGCGGCTTGTCACGATCCATTGAGCTACTGATTGCCGCACGCTTTCTGCAAGCCCTGGGCTGCTGCGCTGCGGTGATGGTCGCGCGGGCGATTGTGCGCGATGCCTATGCACCGGAACACAGCGCGCGCGTCATTGCACGCGCCAGTACCTGGATTTCGCTGGCACCTATTTTTGGGCCCATACTCGGATCGTATTTGCAGGTCAGCTTTGGCTGGCGCGCCGCATTTATTGCACTCGGTATTTTCTCCACGTTGTTGTTTCTGGCTTGCGTACTGCGGCTACCAGAGACGAACGAACACAAAAATCCGGAAGCAACACGCTTGTCTGGTCTGATGGAGAACTACCGCCTTGTGCTGGGTTCGCGCGAATTCTGGACCTACGCTTTTCCGGGTGCGATCTCCTACAGCAGTATTTTTATGTTTATATCCGGATCTTCATTCGTACTGATCCGAGTGCTCGACGTACCCACGCAATGGTTCGGGTACTGCTTTGCAATGGGTGTCTCTGGCTACATGACGGGCACACTCATCTGCAGACGATTACTAAAAACACTCAGCAGCAAAGACGCTCTGCGCATCGGTACCGCCTGCTCTCTTGGGGCAGGTGTTTTCTATCTGCTGGCAATCATCGGTGGGCTATGGCACTGGAGCACGGTCGTTTGCGCGATGTTTCTGACCATGGTCGCTCACGGCATTAATTTCCCGGTAACGCAGTCAGGTGCGATTGCACCTTTTCCCCGACAAGCAGGAACAGCGGCAGGTCTGATGGGTGCACTGCTCATGGCCTGTGCATTTGTGATTGGTACGATTGTGGGTGCTACACACAATGGAACGCTCTACCCACTCGCCATCATCGCCTGCGCATTGGGCGCGCTGAATTTCGTGGCCGTGCGCTGGATTTCCCCTCGCACTGCACAGGCATGACGGCACCAAAACCAAGAGTTGTGGCCATCATGGGGCCAACCGCCTCCGGCAAAACCGCCGCGGCACTTGCGGTCGCAAGAGAACTCCCGTGTGAAATCATTTCGGTCGATTCTGCTCTGATCTATCGTGGCATGGACATCGGCACGGCCAAGCCCAGCGCCGACGAACAAGCCGCAGTACCGCATCATCTGATTGACATACGCGATCCGTCTGAATCCTACTCGGTGATGCAATTCCGAGAGGATGCCCTGAGATTGATTCAAGAGATTCAGTCGCGCGGCAGACTGCCTTTGCTGGTGGGCGGAACCATGTTGTATTTCAAAGGACTACGTGACGGGCTTGATGAACTGCCCCAAGCTGATCTTGCGTTGCGAGCGCAACTAGATATGGAAGCAACGCGCCACGGCATGCCCGCCATGCATGCCCGTTTGGCTGAACTGGATCCCATCACCGCCGCACGCCTGGAGCCGAATGACTCGCAACGCATACAGCGCGCGCTGGAGATCATCGCGTTAACGGGCAAGCCCATGTCGGAATTGCTCGCTCGGACACCACCTGCAACCTTGCCGTTTGAATTGTTTTCATTTGCACTCGAGCCCTCAGATCGCAGCGTCTTGCATGACCGTATTGCTTACCGATTTGACCAGATGTTGAAAAGCGATCCTGGTCTGCTTGATGAAGTACGCGCTCTCAAGTCCCGCCCTGATCTGCACCCAGGACTTCCGTCCATGCGCTGTGTGGGCTACCGGCAGGCATGGGAATACCTGGATGACAGGATAAGTGAGCAAGAACTCCGTGAAAAAGGCATCGCCGCGACCCGGCAACTCGCCAAACGGCAGTTGACCTGGCTGCGCGGGATGACGGACCGCATCGTTGTGGATTGTCTTGCTCCAGACCTGTCAAAGGCGCTGTTGAAGCAACTGCTCCGAGCCCCAGGTTGACACTTAAGTGGGCAGCCGCCATAATTTCGGGCTTCGTGGTGATATAGCTCAGTTGGTTAGAGCACAGCACTCATAATGCTGGGGTCGGTGGTTCAAGTCCACCTATCACCACCAAAATTCATTTTTAAATCAAGCATGTAGAGGAATCTACGTGCTTTTTTTGTATCTGATAAATATTTCCTATCCAACCAGTCCAACGATTAACAGCCAACATTAGTCCAGAATAATCCATTGGCATGAACATTTCTGGATTTGAAAATTTCATAAAGCCAAAAGCAAATTATTTTTTCCGCATCCAGTCACCCGCCTTTTGCAAATCCTGCCCCATCCCCGAAATCATTCCACCCACGGTGCCACAACCGCCCAACACCGCACAAACGAAACAAACCAATAATAGTTTCATGACTACTCCTTGTTAGTGACGCAGAACCTGTCCAATCCGGTTCTCGCTGCCGTCCTCTATGGTAAAGCCGCAATCATCTACTGCCTTGCGGCATTTTCTCAGATCAACTATTTGCACAATAGAACATTCAGAGTGGAAACATTCGCTGGATAAAAACACTGAATCAATCATTTTTTGAGGTGAACCGGGCCGGCCGCACGATGCCAGGACACGAAAAATCAATGGCTTAGCCGCTATTTTCTCTACACCAAAAGTCGGCGGCGTTATTACCTTGATAAATAAGTTGACAGTTAAATAATAAAAGGAGATAAAATCGCGGAAACATATTGTGCAAATTTGGCAACATAATTGAAAAATAAAAATATGTGCGATCAGTCAATAATCACAAGTCCGGTTACGGCACCTCGTTTGCACTACCCGCCATCAAGCGTGCAATTCGGCTTCGCCGCTGTCAGCGTTATCGGGGTACTGGCTCTGATTGCAAGCCTACCTGCTTCGCGCGAAATGCAGGTTACGGGCTCCATCTGCGTACTGGGCTTCATGCTGGCCCTGTCTTTGTTCTGGCGTGACCGCCAGCATCTGCAATCGGACAGTGTGGTTCGACTACTGCTGATTCTCGGCACGACCTTGCTTTCTCTCCGATACCTGATCTGGCGTGGCTCAGAATCCTTGCCGTTGGAATCCGGCCTTCCCTCAGCGATATGCGGCCTGACCTTGTTTATCGCCGAATGCTATGTCTTCGTAGTGGGAACGCTGGGTCAGCTGCCTTACCTGAAGACTATTCAACGTCGCTCTCCGCCACTGCCTGCCGACTCCGCCCTGCTGCCTGACGTTGATGTCTACATAACGACCTACGATGAGGATCCTGAACTACTCCAGACAACGCTGATAGCAGCGACGCAACTACGTTACCCCCCTCAAAAATTGCATGTTTACGTCTTGGATGATGGCGGCACTCATGAAAAGCTGCATCAGCCGGATCCCGCACGGAGTCGGGCGGCTTTGCTGAGAGCTCAGCGCATCAAGAACATTACCGCTCGGTACGGCGCCCATTACCTCACTCGCCAGAGAAACCAGCATGCCAAAGCCGGCAATCTCAACTATGCGCTGCACCTCACTGAAGGAAAATTTATCGTTGTGCTGGATTGCGATCACGTACCCACCACAGATTTCATCGAGAAGACGCTGGGATTTTTTCTGGAAGATGAAAAGCTTTTCCTGGTACAAACAGCCCACAATTTTGTGACTCCTGATCCTCTGGAGCGCAATCTTCTAAAAGACGTGCAATCACCCGCAGAAAACGAAAAGTTCTATCACGCAATCATGCCAGGACTGGATTACTGGGGCGCTGCATTTTTTTGCGGATCCGCCGCAATGCTGCGCCGCTCGGCACTGGATGCGATTGGCGGATTTTCCACTGAGACCGTCACTGAGGATGCTGAAACCTCCTTACAGGCTTTTAGCCGCGGATACACCTCGGTCTATCTGGACATGCCTCTGGTATCCGGCCTTCAGCCTGAAACCTTCAGCGGCTTTATTCAACAGCGCTCAAGATGGGCGCAAGGCATGTGGCAGATTTTCTTTC
>JACCEC013232791.1_pt1 | contig 34993 bp, 49 predicted proteins | sample 7450121 | NCBI WGS metagenome assembly JACCEC01 (sample SAMN15323455, study PRJNA562643) | freshwater metagenome | isolation source: river surface water | place: USA:Blue River Watershed | collected 2017-08-18 | reverse complement strand
GACACCAGCATAATCGCCGGAAATATCACCAGCAGCAGAAATCACCAGAGAAATAGGAGCCGCGTAGCCGGTTATTGTAACAGCGGCTGCGGCTGTACCTTTGCTAATAAATTGGAGATTATTTGCTGCCGTGATCGGCGTGAATAGCGAAAATGCCCCGTTATTGCTACCGACGTTCGCACTAAGCTCCATGCAACATGCCACCGCCACATCACTCAACTTCCGAACCCCAGCCCAAACCGTCATCTTGTCTGTTGCGCTGAAATTCACGCTAGCCGTCTGCAAGAAGTCGTCAATGCCGTCGTACTTGATGCGCCGAGGTGCGCCGATGTCGGCGTAGTCGGTGGCTGTGGTGACGCGCTGGTAGGTGGTGGCAACGGAGCCTAGTTCTAACTGATAGCCAGTTACCTTGAAGGTGCGGCTGCTGTTGGTGTTGTATTTCGAGACGCCATTATTGATGAGGGTTATGATGCCGGAAGTAATCGTCGCGGACACACGATATACGCCGTCCCCCACGCTGGTAACAGCGTATGTCAACGGGGACACGGTTAAACCAGAAACAATAAGCACAAAATCGTTGGCAACATTTATTGCCGATGCGCTTCCGAAAGATGGGGCGTTCCCATCATCCATTTTTACAAAGACAGAAAACGTGTGCTGCGCTGATGCGACAGCACTCCCCATGTAAACATACGATGCCGTCAACCCATCATGCCCGAACGATATACCTGTGGTGAATCTACCAAGCCAGTTTGGCAGTGACACGCCAGCGATCAAGCCTCCTTTTGTACTAGAGTCAGCGGTTCCTCCGGGGAACTCGCTCTTAGTGCAGAGATTCACCCGCGCCTCAATCGTAGGCCGGGATGCTGACGTGGTTTGGTAGCGGTGGTTGCCCTGCTCATAGACCGCCGACACGTTATCAATCGTGCCGGAGAAGCCGGAGCCACGGAAAATCAGCGTAGAGCCAGCACCAGCCGCAAGAATGTACAGTGTATAAGTGCCTGATGCGCTGATGGTCGGCGTGGTGGTTGCGGTGCCGGATGCAATCACGGTTAGACTGCCAGCCGTTCGCGTCACAGTGAACGTCACGACATACCAGCGATTCGCTACCGCGCCGATGTCAGTAGACAGGTCAGCGCTTGATGTCGTAGCAGTCGCCACGCCAGAACCGATTGCCCAGCCTGCCCCAGCCGTCCATCCCGTAGCGCTGGCAAAGTCGCCATTCGTAACCAGGTTCGCACTGCGCACTAGCCCCTTGCTCTTATCCAACTGCAACCCAAGCGGCTGCCCCAGCGTCGTCCACGGCGTAGTGCCCGCTGCGTCTTGGAAAAGCGTCGATTGGTCGTAGAGGTCGTAGAGAGCGCCTTGCTCGCCAGCAGCAAAGAGCGAGCGCGGGTTGAAGCCGCGAATGGTATCGCTCACCGCCCGCGTGACTGGCCGAAGAACAGGACGGAGAATCGAGCGAGTGACCATAACCTTATGCCTCAGTGAAAATACCGACAGCAACCGCAACAACTGGGCGCGTGACGAAGTAAGTGCCTGCCGCCGTGATGGTAGTGGCTACCGTGTCGCCGTTGAGCCAGCCCACCACTTGCGATCCGGTCGGCCCTTTGATGCTGATGGCACAACGAGTTGTCGCCGGGAGTGGCGATGCTGAGAAAATACCAACCGTCACCGACTGGCCTTGCAGCACAACGATGTCGGATGATTGCGCGGCAGTGGTGCCGGATGCTAGGACTGTTGCTTGTGCCATGATAAATGCCTCTGGGTTGATTGATTATATAACAGTACCGGCTATATCGGTACAGCCAGTTGAATAGGTGCCGGTCATCGCCGCAGGAAATGCGACTGCGTGGACGGCATGAGTGGCCGACAGTTTCACGGCGTCGGAAGTGGTGCCGGATGCGGCGATGGTGGCGACAGATTGCGATGACATTGTATTGCTCCTTAGAGTGGGGTGCCGCACAGATCAACTGCGCCGCCTGAATATGTACCTGCCATGTCTGCCGCATTCGTTACGAGTTGAATGTCAGTTACTTCTCCGACAGCCCATGCCTGATCAGTCAGCCAGAGATAAGGTGCGAAATAATCAGATGCTCCAACTGTCTTTTGCCCAGCAGGAGCCAGCCAATAGGATGATAGATCGAATGCAACTCCGTTTTTCTTTGCTGTCAGAACACCGGATGCTGACAATTCCATTTGCAGCACGTCATTAACGGCACTAGCGAACATTGTCACAGCATTTATTACAGCACCTGCGCCATCCATGATTACGAATGCAAGTCCATGCGGAGTAGGCGCATAATCGTTTACAACTGCCTCGAATCCGATTGGTAATTCACCGCGATGGAAACGTGCGGTCGTTGTTGCAGCGCCTGCAACCAGAATCTTAACGCCGCCGCCAGCGCCTAGCGTATATTGCATTCGCTGCCCATCGCCAATGGCCGGCCCTGCATATCCATAACCAATTGCCGCGGCGATCGTGCCGTCGTCATTGAGCGGGTAGGCGCAAGCCGATGCCACGCCTTGATTGGCCATGATTCCGCAAATCATACAAGCGCCCCGATGATGTGCCAGGTATTTGTGCCGACCTTCTTCAAGGTAGCCGCACGGTACTGAGCCGCGAGCGATAAGCCTACAGAGTGAATCGTAACGCCGCCCGCACCAACGAACGAGACTACACCAGCGCCATCTTGCCATACGTCGATCTCCGTACTGATTGGGAATGCCGCCGTTGCATTCAGCGGGATGGTAATAGTAACCGCCGTCCCTGCCGTACAGTTGATGTACTTGCCAGCGTCAATCAGTGCAAGCGTCCGGCTAGTGCCGGATTCTGTGATTACCTCACTAGGCGATGGCTCGGCTAACTGGCCGGATGCGTTTAGGGTTGCGATGCCGGAAGGCTGGCCAATCGTTGCAGACAGCGCCGCAGCGGTCGCATCTGTTGCGATTACAGCATCGTTAAGCGCCGTAAAATTACCATCTACCTCGGCGTGGGTTAGCGGCAGTCCCTTTGTAGCGCGCAGCGTTATCGTGGCCATTTTTGTTCCTTAATCGTTTATTAAGCCTTGGAGCATTACGGGAGTTGCTTGCAGTGCGCGGTCTTGTGTCGCCCTGCCAAGCGATCTCATTATTTCAGGTCGCTGTCCTGCAATCATCTTTGTCATTGCAGCTATTCCGACAGGGCTATATATGGACGGGATAGCCGCCGCACCAACTGCTAGACCAGGGCTTATTGCTCCGATTCCACCGCCTCCAACACCTAGCAACCATTGCGCCGCTGCACGTGTCGCAGTCCCAGAGTCTGGCAGCTTATTACCAAGCACCTTCTCACCTGCTGCCGCCAAGTCCTGCATCCTTGCCCCCCCTCTTGCGAATGCGTCTTTCCCCATCGTTCGGTCTGCTTCCTTAACAGATGCCCGAAGTTGTGCAGGCGTGAATATACCGTCATCCGCTTCAGATGCTCGCTTTGATGCGCCCGATAGGATCTTGTATTGTGCGTAGGCTTTATTGATGGCGCTCAGTTCCTTCGCATTAGCTGGATTTGATCGCTCTAGCGCCTGAGACATCTCACCTTTAAGCATGGATAGTGCTCGTCCAGCCTCACGCTCAGCAGTGTCTGCGCTTTTCATTAGCGTGCTGGCTAATCCGCCCATGTCGCTAACCACTGCCTGATACGTCACCCCGTCAATTGGGCCATTGCTTATGCGAGGGACTACATTCTCGGACACAAGACGCTTAAATATATCTTCAGCCTTTTGCCCCCCCGCGCCAGTTGCTAGGTTTGCTCTGATGCCATTGGCCGCATTGGATAGCTGAGAATCAACCGAGAATGTAAGGTTTGGCAGAAGCGTATTGTAATGCCCGCCAATAATATCCTTGGCTTCTTGCACGCCTGCTCGACCGACTTGTGTTGGGAGTGCGCCGATAGGCTCAAGTGTGCGAGTGGCGACAGACTTGTTCAGTCCTTCGACTCCACGCCGCCGAGCAGCATTAACTGCATCGCCTACAAAAACCGTAGACCCTAGTGCTTCTTCTGCGCGGGCAACCCAGCCGCCCAATAGCTGCCCCGGGGTCATTGGAACCCCGTACGACTGCAGCAGCTTTTGGGCTAGCTCTAGTTTAGCTCCTATTGCCGCCTTGCCAATGCCTCGAATTGCAGTTGGTACAGCGGCCCCGACCAACGCCCCTGTAGCTTGGTCGTTTTCTGATAGCAGCGCCCCTGTAGCTGCGCCATAAAGCACATTTGCTAATAGCGACTTGCCGCTAGGTAAGACGATGCCAGAAGCAATATCAGCAGCAAGTTTCCCACCTGAATATCCATTTTGATCTCTCGGTATTTTAATATCGGCAGAGGACGAAAGTCCTAGCCGTTGCCCGAGCGTATCAAGGAATGGCATGGCTTCGCCAATGTTCTTTGCGCCTACATTGTAACTTCGCTTTAACTGGCCACCAAAATCAGCGAGAAACGAGCGGTCTTCTGCTGTTGGCGGAGACGGTTGTGCTTGTGGCGCGCTTTCTCGCTCGATTTCGGCAAGGCCAACATCGCTCATTAACTTGAGATTGCCTGACTCAAGGGCATCAAGGTCTGCGTCTGACAGCTTTGATAAATCCATTATTTACCACCTCGCAACTTTTTACGACGATCTCGCTCGGCTTGAATGGCTGACAGTGGCGGGGGCTCATCAAACCCCGGCAAGTCCGCGTACGGGTTCCCAATAACTAATTCTGGGTCAATCCCTTTCGACTTAGCCAGCTTTGTGAAGCGGTCTTGCTTTGCAGAAAACTGACTTCTGCGCGAGTTAAGCGTTGCTTTTGCAGACCCGAGAATCTCAGACCGAAGCCGTGGAGTCAATCGACCAGTACCAATCGCTTGGTTTAATCGTGCTCGGATAGTTTCGTGTATTCCCCCTGCATTCTGCGCTGTTGCAAACTCACCCTCTCGCACAACTGACGTAGGATCTTGTAGCTTCATGTACGCATAGATTACGGCAATATCGCCTGCGGGCGTTCCAAGCGCAGCGTTTGAATGAAGCGTTCGCCACGCCCCGGCTACAGCGCTGTCGTCCTTTGTTTCCTGAGAAAAGCTTTTTGACAACCCTGTCATCTCCGATATTGTTGCTGGCTTAGGCGTTGCTGGCTTAGGCGTTGCTGGCTTAGGCGTTGCTGGCTTAGGCGACGCGGAGCCGCCAGGCTTAGGCGCTGCCGGTTGCTGTTCAGGTTTTATTGGTAATCCAGGAATGCGCTCAGCAGAATTAGTTATAGGGTTCCAGAAATAGCCGACTGGCAGCTTTCCGGGTTTCGTTTCAGTAAGTGGGATCCCTTCTTCTGTGTATCCAGCGTCACTCTTTTCTTTTGCTGTTGGCTCAATACCCGTGAACTGAGTTGATCCGTCTCGCATTAGTATTACCAGCTCTGGCTTTCCTGTCGCTGGATTTACCGCAACACGGCTAGATAATGCCGAGTTTGATCTTTCAAGAACTGGATTGGCAAGCCCCATATATTGCTTAGCCTTCTCAGGATTACCCTGCTTGGCCCAATACTCTGCTAGGGCTTCGTAGCCGCCGTCTACCGGAGCCGCCTGCTGTGCTTTGGCATTGCTGATAGCGCCCATCGTTTCAGGGATGAACGCCATGCCAAGCCGCTGCAATAGCGAGATGCCTTGCGGCTTTTGTGGTGCCGTTGCTACCTGTTGCGGCTGGTATTGCGCCAATGCCGATTGCGGGTCAACTAGGGGGTTTTCCTCGTCATCCAACAAGCCGATTCTGTTTAAGTTCATTGTGTACCCTCTCAAAATCTGCGCTTGTACTTGCCGCCAATCTGGATGTGTTGAATCTGTGCAGGACTTGCGTACTCGATAGGCGGTAACGGCGCCGATTGCTTTGGCGCACCAATCCCGCTACTGCCGCTAAATGTCGGAGCATCGGGGATTGGAGCCGTCCCCATCATCTGCGTCGGTGCCATTGGTGCGGCACCTTGCAGGAATGGGAAGTTCATGCTCGACGCAATACCTGATCCAGCACCCTGTAGTAGTCCGCCTGCCCCGCCTGCCCCGCCTGCCGATGCAAGTAGTCCGCCACCGCCTTGAAGTGCTGCTAATAGGAGCGGGAGCATTATTTCATCTCCCCAGCCAGTCCAATTCTAGCCCCCTTCGATGTTCCGGTACTCGACTGCCCCTGTGGTAGTCCGCTCAGGATGCCGGTCAGGAAATCAAGATTCTGCATCTGCTGATTGCGAGGCTCGTCAAACTTCTCACGAGCCGAATCAATCAGCATTTGCTGCATGGCCTGCTGTTGCTGGCCGGCATTCATTTGGCCTTCAATCGCACCGTACCCGGCTTGGCTTAGTGCCTGACCAAGTGCCTGCTGTTGTGTAACGTCATGCTGAGCAGCGCCAAGGGCCGTATTGAACCCCTGATAGCGCAGGTTGGCCGCAGCATCGCCAAACTGACGAGCGTATGCCTCATTCGTTAATGAGTCCGCTACAGCCTGCCGAGCGCCGCCAAACGCCTTTGCACCGATTGCCTGCCCTGCCGTCTTTGATAGTGCTTGCTGGCGCTGACGCTCAATGTCCTGCATCGAACGGTCAATGACTTGATCTGTGTAGGGGTTCTGATATGCACCCATGCGCTGGTCTGCTGTGCCGATGCCGCCAAGGATATTGAAGCCCTTTTGAGCAAGTGGCAGCCCATTAGCGCCAAGACTACCCATAGCTCCCATAGCGGCTGTTTGGTTTGGATCGAACCCCGCCACACGGTCGCCTTGAAACTGCTGGATAGGCTGATTAGCAAGCCCCATTGCCTGCCCAAGCACATTTGAGCGAAGCGGCTTTAGCTCTGCATCGATTTGAGTATTGCTACTTGTCTTTGCTTTCTCACTTCCGAAACTGAATCCAAATCCCATACCACCCTCACAATGCTGTAGTGCCGATTACGCCGGCATTGTCTACCGTTAAAGCGTACCGACTCCCGTTAGGACTGGTCAGAATGACCCTATTATCACCTATTTCGAGGTCACGGTCACGCTTGTAATTCATGGCATCTGCTTGTTCAATCTGACGCGCCATCTCGGTTAAGTTTCGATCTGTTTGCCGTGGTAACTTCATCGTGTGCCACCTGCTGCCACATCAATGCGAGGCACGCCGAAACGCCAATCTGTCGGAGCCAATCCATCAACACGCATAACAACTTGCCTACCAGTAAAGCGTAGATCGGTCGGCGCTGCCATGCTGTAAGGCCCGTGGCTGTATTCTGGCCCATTTGGATAGAACCGTGTACGGAATGTCGCGGTAACATCACCCTGCGTGCGCTCATCAGGGTAAAGATACTTCGCCATGTAAACGCTATCTCCTGCGCCTAACTCTATTGGCCCTGTCTCTGCGTATGGTTTTGCGCCATCCCAATTGAACCCAAGCTCGTGCGAGTAAATGTAGCCGTCTGCCGACACCATGAGCGGATTATCATATACACCATCGTCTGTGCCACACGCACGGCTTAGGAATCCAGTCGACCATGTGTTTTCGCGATAGTTCCAGATGACATATCGGTCGTTTTCAATCGACGTGGCCGATGGGTAGAACCACCACAATTCGCCATACACCGTGTTGTTAAACGCTGCTGTTTTCTCGGACTGAGCTAGGTTAATGCTTCCATAGACGTAATCGAATACTTCGCTCGTCAATGGCTTGACAAAGCCGTCATAGATAAAGAAGCCGCTGCGCCCCATCCATGCCGCAAATGAGTCGGTTGCTGCCGATGCCTGTGGGCCAAGTGCTCCGCAACCTGTGCCGACACGCTCAAATCCGTAAACAAATGGTGGGCCAGAGTAAGTCGCCACATGAGCGTCTGCCGTGGTCAGAATGAGCAACTGGCCACGAACCTTGACTGCATTAAGAATGCTGCCTGTGGTTTGCAGGTCAAAGTCACCAGCTTGATTTGTCGCTGATGGCGTCCAAGTGGTGTAATCCTCTTGATCTGACCATTGCACGAGCGAATTACTGCCGCCTGCACCAAGTGCAAACACGAAGCGCTCCTCTGTCACCGCAATGGCTCGATTAGTTGTTGGCGCGCCACCCATAGGGACTGCTGTTGGCGTTACGCCATCCCACACATACAACGTGCCATCAGTGTTCGCGCAGCCAACTAAGAACGTGCCAAAGTTGTCTAACGTCCAGTTGGTAGGCGGCAAGAATGACGATGTATCTGGCGTCGATACGCTGTAGTTCGATGCGCTGTAAAGACCAATGCCATAGCCGTAAGTGTTCTCTCGGTCGGCTCGTCCAACAACATAACCAACTGGAGTAATATCCTCTAGCACCTTGGCTGGCGTGTAGGCGTAGAGTTTTGAATGCGTGCCGATGCCGAAGCGACGATCTTGCCCGTCTCGGTATTGGTGAATGTCTGAAGGTCGGCCATCGAGTTGATCTGGAATAAACTTCTGCCAGCCTTTAATCGGCAGCATGATGCCAGAATGCCAGCGCACGAGGTTGGCTTTATGCCATCGCCCCATGCTCTGGTAGTCGGTTCCGTTGCCATAGACTCCAGCAGGTATCTCTAGCTTTAGCAGCATAATTAAAACCCGATAGCTATAATGTGTTGCGTGTTGTTTTTATCAACGACTGCCGTTAGCATTTATATACCTATGGCCATCCAATATGCTTTTTCGGTAATGTCATTGGCGTTCTGTACTATGAACTGCGTAGTGCTCGGATCGGACATAAGTCTAACTAAGTTAAACGAGCCTAAATTGTTTAGAACCTCGGTGATTTGTACAGACAATACCGCGCTCGGAAACGCTAATGGGTATACAACAGTTAAGTTAGCGTCTGCCGTAACACTTACATTGCCCCATTGGATAATCAATCCACCAGGCAACTTCTGATAGCCGCTTGTGGCTAAGAGCTGATTTGCGCCTTTCATTGCACTATCCAACTTAACTGGAGTGATGGCGAATAGATCGCTAGCCCACCCTTGAGCCTCTGCCGCTGTAGCAACTTCTAGCGTTCCTCGAACAGTCTCGGTTGCTTGCGCTGTCGTGCCCCCGCCACCAGTAACTGCAGATGTACTAGCAACGCTGTCTGCTGTCACTGCGGCAAGCGTAGATGCGCCAGCTACGCCAAGCGTGCCGCCTACCGTAGCCGTGCCGCCTACCGTAGCATTACCCGTAACTGCTGCGCTGTCAGATGTAACCTCTCCAAGAGTTGCTGCACCTTGCTTAATAGCATCACTATAAGCAATAGTCGACACGCCTAGGCTAATAACGCTAGTGGTTTGGCGATACACCTTGCCGCCGTTGACTGCGCCAGACTGAATGTAAACCTGCTTGCCTAATAGGAACTCAGACAGCGAGTTAGCATCGTCGGAGCGCGCCCAAGAGCCTGCAGCAGTAACGTAAATGCCGTTCTGCCCAGGAGATGCTTGGTTCTTTACCAGAATGCGGCTAGCGTTAGTTAGTACGCCATCAATCGTCTGTTCGCCAGCTAACACTAATGCCGCAGTTGAGGCCACTGAAACTGGCTGATAGCCGACATCGGAAACGCCTAGCGCTGAGTCGATAATGTCTAAGTCTGCGTTTAACTTAGCGCCCCATGTGTCGGAGCTTGCGCCTACTTCAGGCTTGGTTAGGCCGAAGCGCGGTGTGGTTGTATCAGCCATTTTCTACGGCCTCCCAAGTAACTTCATCCGGGTTAAAGAAATAGCCTTCGAGAGCGTATCCGTTAAACACATACAGATCGTCGCCTGCCCACTCAGCATTGATTGTGTCAGCAGCTAGGTATTCAGCCAATGGTAGTACCCCTCATCTGTGGCGTTGTGCCTTGGAACTGGCTGCGCTCATCATTAAGAGACAGCTCATCTAGTGCCGAATCGAATAGCGTAGCCCATGATGTCGGGTCATCTTTAAGATAAAGCGCGCCCTGAGTTAGAGCGCCATATAGATAAATGTCGTAATGATTTTCTAACAGCCAATTGCCTGTCACTACGCCACCCAAGGTCGGCACACGCTGGTAATAGACCATCTCAACGACAATATTCTCGCTAGGAACAGGTATCATCTCTAAGCGATTTCCCACAACTGAAAAGAACCTAGGTTTTCCGCTAATGCGTTCAGCGCGCAGCCTGTCGGCCTCTTGTGGCGTAACGTACTCTAGCGCTGTCACAGGATTGCTATTGACTTGGATATTGCGCATCTCAAGGAAATCGGTCGGCAGCGTAGAAAATTGCTTATCGATCTGAGCAGTGACTCGATATTCCATTTCGCGTGTGCGGATATTGCGATTTATACGATTTTCAGTAAGACGAATAAATACAGGAATCTGATCAGTAAGATCTTGGCGGTTTAAAAAACTGGCAATGTCGGCCTGTAACTGCGCATAGTTCATATCTTATCGACCGTCATTAGATGGCAGTATTCGCGTGATTTTATCATGCCCAAAATATATGCGCTTGTTTCATCTTGGCTCATGTTGGCCTTGGTGCAGTGATTCTTCCACTGCCAGTAAAGCACAAGCGGGACAGTGGCCACTTTCTTCCCCAGCCCATGATCCTTGTTGTTTACACCTGAATTACGCTCTGCTTTGTTGTTGTCGAGAATCAGACCAACATCCTGCTTTTTCTCGATGACTGCCGTATCGGTCGCTGCGTCATAGTGAAAGTATGACGTTATGCCCGTGAAATCGTCGTGAGAAAGTAGCCGTCCAGACATTGCAAATACCTCAGATAAAAGAAGGGGGCCGAAGCCCCCCGCTTGTTTAGGTCAGGTCACGAGCAACGCCGTGTGCCTTCTCATTGTGCACCTTCAAGCCCCACTCAGTGACGATCAGCATACGGTCTGCATCGCCGGTCTTTGCGAGGTTGATCTTATCGAAAGGGCGCAGGAAGCATACCGAGGCCATGCTGGTATCAATGTGGTAAGCCACATCGGCAGCGATGAATCGGCTAGGCACAATTTCCAAATTACCGAAGTCGGTAACGTAGATGTCAGCCGCGCCGACAATAGTGCTTTGCTTTGCGCCACTTGCGTTATAACGCTGAGCAGCAATGCCGGGGAAGGCAGAGGCTTTCTGTTTCAGCGTAGCGCCAACCAGCAGCATCTTGGCGTTACCGCCATTAGCCCACACCTTTGCCTGCACGTTCTTCAGGATAGTCTCAGACCATGCGCGAGGCGTACCCGCACCAGCAGCAGCATTTGGGTAGCCTGATGTTGTGCCGGAGAGAGTAGGCTCTGTTGCGGTTGCGCCGTTGTCGGTATTGGTGCGAAGGAACGCGCCCAAACCGGCAGACTTGCGGGCGGTAGAGCTATTACCTGCAACAGCGGCCTGACCGGACACCATCGTCAGCTCCATGTCACGCTTCAGCTCGGAGGCAGACTTGGCCATTTGGTAAGCCATTTCGGACTTACGACCAGCCTTATCTACAGCTTCGAGCGAACCAGACACGGATACAGTCTTGCGGCTGATCTGTGTGTAGTTGCCCATGCGAACGGTCGGCGTTGGCTCAACAGCTACAGCATCATCGCCTTCGATCTGGGCATTGGACAAGCTAGCGGCTGCTAGTGCGTCTTCCTGCCACTCGAAGTACGTCGATTTGGCTGTGCCCTTGCCGATATTGGACATGAACGGGGTTTCTTCTGGGCTGATGTTGTAAATAACATTGGCCAAGTCTTCGCGGATGCCTTTTGCATCGTAGGTATCGAAGGTATTTGTAGGTTGTCCCATGACGGTATTCCTTTATAAAAGAGTTTTGAAGTAGGCGGCAGCATCTTGCACTGTGCCCGATTTTGCCAAGCGTGTTTTGATCTTGCTCTGCTCGCTCCCAACAGTCTTGGGTCTGGCGTTGACAACCGGAGTGGCCTTTGGCTTCACCTCCTGGCGTTTCGCAACCAAATCCCGATACTTCATAGCGTCACGCATAAGAGCCACGGCGCGGGCATCATAGAGTTGTGATAGTTCTTCATCACTGTACCCATAAGCCTTGCCAGTCTCGCGTACCTTAACCTTCTCTGCTTTGGCTACGTCTTTGTCCAGCCATTCTGGAATTAAGGACGCTAAAGCCTCTTGCTGATCGGCCAAATACTTCTGCATCTGCTGCTGTTGTTCGTGCTGCTGTAAGCTATTTAATCGCTGCTGCTCCTGCTCCACTGCCTGACGATTCTGCTGATACTGGAAGACCTGACTTAGTTGCTTGGCGTATGCAATCGGGTCTGTGTACTGCAAGCTCTCATCAATCTGTGGCTCATCGGCTAGCTTGGCGCTTAACTGCCCTAGCAACTGCGCGTACTGAGCGCGTTCATTGCGTACAGACTCATATTCCTGCTCGGCTGCTTTACGCTGCTCTGCAAGCTGCTGTGTCTTCCGCGTGTAGTCTTGGGTTCGAGAGTAGCCTTTTAACAACTCGTCTTCCGGTACTTCGACTTCTTCACCGTCAATTTTGACTTTGAATGTCTTGGCTACCGGCGCTGGCTCATCATCACCTTCGTCTACTTCTTCCTCTGATTCGGCCTCATCATCTACCTCGTCAGTAGCGATTGCCTCGTCATCGGTCTTGGCCAGACTCTCATCTACTTCCTGACTCTCGTCAGATAGAATACCCATCATGGCGGCTGTTGCATCGAAACTTCCGTTAGGAGTCGTTTCAGTGGTCATAATATCACCTATTTCTGTGCTGCGCGATGGCGGCGGTTTTTAATGTCTACTTCGGCTTTTACTCCTCGCTGCTCAACGATTCCAAGCTCGTAGCGCAGCTCCTCAAGGACTTTGGCCTTGATGTATATGCGCTCGCGCAACTGGCTGTCTGGCTCTGCTGAGTTGAGAAAGTCGTAAACGTACTTGTCGGCTAGCGACTTGAACGCATCAATAAACACCTGGCTCTGAAGAATCTGTCTCGCCTCAGAGCCGCGTTGGACAGTTTGTTCTTCCTTTTCCATATCATCACCTTTGTGTGTGCCGCCCGCGTTATTGCGAACGCTCTGGGGCCGAAGCCCCGAGTTCTTTAGTCGTCCATCTCATCTTGCTGGATAAACCCGACAGCGCCCTCAATGTTTGCCTGTCTGGCCTGCATCTCAGCCATCATTACACCAAGCTGCTGGACTGCCTGTGCTAACTGGCTTTGATCCGTATTCTTAGCCTCAGCATCGTATGCCTTCTGGATTGCATCACGCTCATCTTTGGCCATTTGCTGCAACAGCTTGGCCTTCTGCATTTCAAGTTCAAGCATCATCTGCTCGCGCTGCATCTCTAGCTTGGCCTGCTCATTCTGTATCTTAGCCGCCTGCACCATTGCATCGTGGTCTAGCTTTTGTTGCTTAGCATACAATTCGGCCTCAATTCTCATCTGTGCAGACTGTGCCTGTAGCTGTGCTTTCTCTTGTTCGACCTGTGCCAGCATCTTGGTCGCTTCAGCATTAGGGTCAGGCTGTGGCTCGCCTTGCTGCTGTGGAACATCATAATCCATTGGCACCGGCATCCAGAATTGAGCCGCATCCTTGAATCCAGCCAGTTCGGCTATCTTGGCCATCGTGTTACGAATCTGCCCAAGCGTCACCACTCCGTTGTTAGGGCCGAGCGCACTGTACGTCTCGCTCTGCTTCTCCCACTGGTACTGAAGCATCGCTAGGCGCTGCTCTGTAGTGCCTGCTGATAGTGCGACATTGATTGTCACATCCATCTTGGCGTTCCAAGGGCGCGGGTCAACAGGGATAAACTCGTTGCGTAAGCGGACAATGCGCGGCTGATCTTGGTTTGTAACCATCAATTCAAGCAGGATGGCGTACATACGCTTCAGGCCATTGGCAAAGTTCCGGCAGATTAGCTCAATCTGGCCTTGTCCGCTCGCAATGGCAGCATTAGCCACCTCTCGGGTTACGTTACCAAGCATCGCCGCATCAACGCCCATAGAAGCACCGGTAATGCCTGTGCGTGCTTCTTTGACTTGGCGCATATAGTCCAGCACTGGAAAAGCGGCTTGCCCGTTAAACGGCTGTGATAGATTGGTCACACCATTAGGTGTCCGCATACGGATGATTGCGCCGATCTCATTATTCAGCACATCCTCGATATTTGCGTCATTCTCAACAACGCCAAGCCTTGGGGAAATAGACTGGGCGAGGCTGTCGAGGGTTAGCCGTAGGAGTTGACTGTTAATGCGCTGAACGTCATATAGGCGGTCAAACATCCCCTCAGAGAAGAAAGCGTGAGGGTTTGGCGACATGGACAGCTTGAAGAATGGAATGGTATCGACTGGCTCTGACTTTAGAATCTCGTACCCTGGCCCCGCCGTACAGACCTTGAGCAGTTCGGCTATGCCGTCACCATCCAAGTCGTAGCGCGTGTACGCCTCAACGTACATGACCTTCTGCATCCCTTCATTGGCAGACATAGCGCCCGACATACCGTTATTAGGCTGCCGTGCAACTACCTCAGCATTCGTGGATAGTTCGCTGTCGCCAACGTACTCCATCATCTCCTCACGGTCATACCCCATGGATACGAGTTCGTTGACCGTAAGATGGCACCGATGCGCCACAATCTCAGCGTCATCAAAATCAGTGGCGCGGCGGTCGATAAGGAATTGCTCTGGAGGCAGGGCCATAACCCTGAATCGCTTTTGGGTAATCTCCCGCTTCAGGATGGCATCGAACGTGCCGTCTGCTGCTTGGCCGACCTGTAACTCTCCGTCTTCACCGGCCAGCACCATAACGCCTTGCTCATCCAGCCCTTGAAACTGCTGAACGCTTACGTCTTCTTCTTCCTCATGCCATACCTTGCCAATGCCATCGCCAAATAACAGGCCATCGACAGCGCAGTCTCGGAATTGACTGTACCAATCATTGTCCTGATCTAGGACGAAGTTCACATAGTCGGTCGCCTGTTCAGCGGCGGCTACATCCTCTTGCGTCCGAGGCTGGAACTCGACAACGCGCTCGCCTCCAAAGAAAGTACGCTGCACGCTCGGTAGGATGGACTGCACCACGTCATGCACATCACGGCAGACTACCTGACTCCGGCCATCAGTTTCATCGCCAAAGCGGTCGCCTCGGTAGTATTCCATTGCCTTGGCACGGCCAGGGCTAACTTCCTCATCAATGTAACTTACCGCGTCCGTCAACATGGCCGCTAGCGTGTGCTCAAAGTCTTCTGGTAGTTGGGCCATGTTATTTGCCTATTAGTCCGTATGGGAACGAGGGTTTATCTTCCTCATCGTCTAGCATTATACGGTAAAGCCCACGATTTGTGGCCTTTGTTATTTCTGGGTTTAGGAGGCCCGATCCGGTTTTTTGGCCGTTCAGCGCTAATAGATCGGATTCATTGCGGCGCATCGGGTCGAAGGCGGCGAAGCGTGAGCGTATGTTTTTTGGGTCGAATGCTGCTGTATTTTTGCTTGGTAATGCGGACTCTGTGTTTGCAAATACGCCGCTAGGCCCTCTATCCTTAATTGAATCAAAACTTATTGAGTCGTAGCCTTCTTTATTGGCCCATCTTGCTAAATCATCTGTAGAAATGTGGTCGTCATATTTGAAGTCTTCTGGAAAAAGATTACCGACAGTCTTTTTAAATGCTTTCTTTTGAATAGAAACTGGCGACGAATCTCCAAAAAGCTCGGCCATTAATTTATCACCCTCTGCATCTGCTACAGTTATTCTAGGCGCATTTACTTTTGCGTCTTTTTTAATCCGATTCCAATTAGCCCCGTTTGTAGAAACCTGCACAGGTGATTCAGTCCGCAACATGGCAGGAATAACACTCCCGCCATTACTACTTGCGTAAGTTGATGCGACACTAGGATTTTCAGTAAAGAAAACTCCTGAGCCACTTGTTTTCCCAGTAGTAGAGCCGCGAAAATTAGGGAAATCCGCACCAGTCCCATGATAAACAGGATTATCCACATCAAACCCCATCGCACGCGCTCTATCCATCGGCGTATTGCCCGCCGGCAAGCCCAGTCCGCCCTGCTCAAAAGGAAGTGCTGCATTGCGCTGTGCCGCCGCCATGCGACGGTCTGCCTCAGTCTCGAAGCGGTTTATGGCGGCCTTGTTTGCTGTTTTGGCATTAGGGCCGGCGAATATCTCCCGCTTTACCGAATCAACAACGCCACTCGACTTCCCGCCCGTAATCTTTCTAACCACCTTTCCAAAAGCGCCAGCAACAGGGATAACGCCAGCCAACGAGCCGGCTGCTTGTCCATAGTTGCCTTTGGCTGCGGCTAGTCGCGCATCATCAATGGCTAACCCGCCGGATGCGAACGGGACGAAATCACCGGGCCGCAATCCGAGTGGGCCGTATTCTTTACGCAGTGCGCCATAAGCAGCATCTGCGCGTGCCGCTGCATCGCCTTCCTGCTCAAGTAAGCCGGTAGCGGGTAATAAGCCCATTGAGCGAGCCATAGCCGGGTTGCTTTTGCCCATGCCGCCTGCCGCCTTGAATGCTTTATTCTTGGCGACCTGCTCCTCGAACCACTTACTTACGCCGGACTTAGCATCATCTAACAGCCCCATGTCTGGCGCTCCTGCTGGATTATTGGCCAATCATACCATTTTCAGCCCACGGCGTAATGGGCCAGATACAGTGCCTTGTTCGCGTATGGATAGGCATAGATAGCGCAGACCATCGGCGCAATGTGAATGACCATCGTGCACTGGCGTAGACCTATACTCGCCGGTTGAATCATTCAGTTCGCGCCGGTACATACTCAAGGAAGTGACTGCCTTCTCGACTTTCTTATCGAACCACATTCTCGGAAGTGTCAGCCTGACGGCATGAATACCATCCTCCAGCGACTGCCTGGGGGCGATTCTAAAGTTAATTCCTAGTGAGCGTGCCACTTCAAGGCGAGAGAGGCCGCTACCAAGCTCCCTGACTGCTATGTCATGCGGTGCCCAATGGTCGCCGTACAGATAGCCCTTGTCAGCCAATACCTTGGCATAGTGCGGCAAGCCTTCCCCGCTCTGCTCATAGTAATCAATCAGCCTTACTTCATTCCGATGGATCTGGGCAAACCAAATGACGGTAGCATCGCCAACACCTAAATCCCATGCGGTAATGACAGGTAGCGCCACATCGTAAACAGATAGATTGGTACGACCATCGCGCCGCGCTTCAATTATCTCCTTCTTGTATATCGAGCCATCGGTAAACTGGCGGAACTTACCCTCCCAAATGAACTCGGCTTCCTCGAAGTCGGTCGCTTTAAGATGCTCCATTTCTCTACGTAGCACATCGGGGAACCATGGGTTATCCGACCAATTGACGTTCACAACCCATGAATCAGGCTGTGGATGCGCTACAAACCGCTGCCATGTTGCATCGTCTGGATGGTTAGGATTGAACGTGGCCCATATCTCAGAGCCTTCTTTGCGGATGGTAGGAACAAGCGTAGACCAGCTCGTCTCGGTGACTTTCTCAGCTTCTTCGACCCAACAAATATCAACGCCTTCCATGGACTTAATCTTTGGAGTGTTATGTCGCAAACCCTCAAAGATAAACTCGGAGCCGTTAATGCCTCGAATGCAGTCGCGCAACACCGTATAGAACGAGCTAAGCCCCATTGCCACGATCTGATCACTCAGCAGCTTGTGCACTGACTCGTCTAGGCTGTTTTGCAGCTCTCTGGCGCAAAGGACGCGGGTTGGCTTTTGGCTGGCGATAACCAGCAGTGCTATTGCCACGCCCCATGACTTGCCTGAGCCGCGACCGCCCCAAAGCACCTTATAGCGCATTGGATCGAATAGAGGCCTCAGCTTACTTGGTAGCTGAATCGACGAATGTGACATTAAGTCCCTTAATCGGCCCACCACCTGCTCCAGTCAGCTCGGTCTTGTTTTTCTCTGTGTAGTCATCAGGGAACCGTGCCGCCATTGAACGAGACCACATCGAGGCATTCACCTTCTCGCCCTGATGAGACTCAACCAGGTGCGTCTGTGCAATTGTTTCCCACCAATCTAGGCTTGCAGTCTTAGCGACGTCCAAGGCGTGAAGAAAATCAGGGTATTGCTCTGCCCAATTCAGCAGAGTGCGCTTACTGACACCGCACGCGATAGCCATCTGTGCAACAGACTTGCCATTGAATCCCTCTGTGATGATGGTTTCACAGAACTCGTCTCTGTACTGCGATGGACGACCGAGGATAGCCTTCGCCTTAGCGATTGCGATGTCGTCGCTGTAATCGTATGCAGGACTGTCTGGATATTGATCTGATGGATGTGTCATAGCCAATCCTCTCGGTTGTTGGCAAAAAGACCTGCCCGAAGGCAGGGCGGATAAATTGGTTCATACCCCCATCTTACCGCTGAATTGTGAGGATGGCTAGGGATGTGAGCGCCGGTGCGGAAGTGCAACCACCAGTGCACCCTTCAAGCCATGGGTACACTGGCCTCAAACCCTTACACACCAGATACCGGCCCTGCCGGCGATGGTTGAATTGTAACACATGCTGCTTAATAAAAAAGCCGGGTGGTGTCGGGCAAGTCCTGCCGCAGCCAGATGTTCTGCGGTAGGGTGGGGGAAGGGTTGTGGGTCAGTCGGCCAGACTTCCGCTACTAGGCCACGGCTTACGCGAACTGAATCGCGCAGTCTGTGGCGTTCACGTTCCCACACGGCTGTCCCCTGAGGGTTTGGCCCTGCCCGCCATGGTTCGGGTCACAGGGGACATGCGTGTGGGTTGTGGGGTCAGCCTCTTATGGAGAATTGCGCATTTTGAGGCGCATCCTGTTTGCTAGGCGTTCCTTCCTAGCTCAGCGCAACAAGCATCTTTCGACGTGTCACCCCACAAGTCTAGGCTCTACCATTGATGCGCCCCGGACGCTGTAGCGCATCCCCTATGGCTTCGGCCAGTTCGGCTTCTTTGCTGCATCGTCGCGCTTGGTATGCGCTCGGCTGGGGTACCATCCCTTGCCGACATAGAGCCTAGACTTGTAGTGGCCGGTCTTTCCCGGCTGTCATGTTGGCCCGTTGCGATCTCGGGTTACTGCCATCATTCACCACAAGCTCAACCGCCTAGCTGTAAGCGGCTGACTTGTGGCCTCTCTAGGGTGCCGTCCTTGGCGGGGAGAGAGCCTCTAGTTTAACCGACTGATGGTCACGGTCAATCCGCCAGATGGTATGGATTCGCCGTATTCTGCGGTGATGTGCCTTACCTGGTTGTCGTTGTGGTAGGCGAGTCCTTGCAGTGCATCTAGCGTTACCTTCAGGCAGTTATCAAGGTCGATGATGACCTTGCAGTCTGACCCGTCCTGATTCTGTTTAGGGTGCAGGATGACCGATAGGCTGACCTGATGGTTTACTGGCTGTTTGCTCAGTATGTCGGCAACGGCCTTACGGTAGTCGGTAGCTGCTTTGGAGTGGACTGCCCGGCCTCGGAAGATGCGCCAGTATCGGTTAGCGGATGGCGGGTAGGGTAGTGTTACAGATTGCATTTCGTTCCCTCGTTTTTAGTGACGAAAATCGCCGCTTCTTGTTGTGACATACGGGGGACGCTGCACGCAGCGTACCCCTAAGTGATGTCACAAATCAAGAGCCTTTGCCCACTTGTGACATTGTGACAATGTCGCATCAATGTCACAGATGTCACAACTCATTTAACCGCCATGGAAAGGCACAGAACCATTGCCGCCATTGAGTCAGCGACGATGTAGCCGGCCTTGTATTCTTCCAGGTATCCGCATGAGGTCAGGTCGTTTTTTGCTCGTTGGAGCGCCTTTCTTCGAGCGCCGTCTGTCGGGAAGTCACGGCTTTTGGTGTACTCATTCCACGCCGAGGCGGTCAGGTACGGCCTTCCTTGGTCAATATCGCCGAGCGCGAACCATGCCGACTCGAACAGTTGCCTAGCGGTTCCCGGTACTTTCGGGCCGTCCTGTTTTTCTTCTGGGGTGTCGGCCTGTACCACGACGGCGGAGGTGACGGGTTCGCCGTCCTCGTCCTGCCACGGCAGCGGAACGGGGGTGATGGTCATGTAGACGGGTTCGGCCAGTTCGGCGTCCTTGCTCTTGCGCTGGATGATTTCGAGCGGTGCGCCGTCCTTGCCTGGGACTACGCTGATTTCGATATCGAGTGCGCCGCGCCACGCCGAGGACCCACGCGCCCGGTGCTGGGCCTCATCGGCCACGCCGGTATGATGCACCAGCACGACGGAGGAACCGAACTCCCGCATGAGTCCTGAGCAGGCGTCGAGCATGGTTTTGGCGTCCTGCGCGCTGTTTTCATCGCCGGCCAGGAATCGGTGCAGGGTATCCACGACGATGGCCGATGGCGGGTATGGAAGCGCCTTTATGGCCTGTTGGACGTGGAGGTAGCCGGCTGGCGTGTTCAAGTCCTCGCCGGCCTTACTGAGCCACATATTCAGGCTGTTGACGCTGTTATGCTGTTTCCATGCCGCGATGCGCCCACGCAGGCCGTGATGGCCTTCACCAGCCAGATAGACAACAGGGCCGGGCCTGACCACGTTACCGCACCAGTCGGCCTTGCCGGAGGCGATAGACAGGACCATGTCGAGCACGACAAAGGTCTTTCCGCCGCCGCTTGGGCCGTGAACCATGATGAGCGCGTCACGCTGGAGGTGGTGCTTGATGAGCCACTTGATAGGTGCAGGCTCTCGGCTGAAGTCATCAGCGGGGATGAGGTAGCCTGATTCCACAGGTGCAGGATTGAGTAGCCCGGAAAGGTCGCCGCCAGCAATAACGAAGTCATTGGCGTCATGCCCTGTTTCCGGTGGTATTACCAATTCCGCACCAATGGCGTCGGCGGCTTTTTTGCCTTCAGACTGCCCGGTGCCGCTGGTGTCGTTGTCGGACACGATGACGATGCGCGCCTGGTTTCCGACGTATTCCCGGAGTGCCTTTGCCGTTGCGGTCATGTTGCTGGCGCTGTAGGCAATCGCTACCGGCTCGTCGGTTGTCTCGAAAATGGTAATGCCAGTTGCCACGCCTTCGGCCAGATAGTAGGTGCTGGCCCCGCCGTGGTCGCCGATAAGCCATGATGCCCCGGCTGTCCTGCCGCCTTTTAGAAAGAGCTTTTGCCCGTCTGCCGCAATGTATTGCAGGCTGACAATCTCACCATTGATGAGTAATGGAGCGATGAGCCGGCCATCTCCGGCAACCTTCAGGCCGTTGGCGCTTATCTGTTTCCGTACCAGGTAGGGGTGGTCATCGCTCGCCGGGCTGGCGGCTGCCCATATCTCAGCAGCGGTTTCTGCTGCGTCGGCCCGTTTCTCGGCCAGCTCCCGCTCGCGGATTGCCTTCATTTCGGCCATGCGCCGGCTGTGCTCGATAGACTCTGCCGCTGTCAGGTCGCGGCCTATGTCTGCCCGGAAGGGGACGCTCGAGCCGATTCGCCAGTCACCAAAACAGCCGGCAGGCACCTTGCCGCCGTAGAGGATGTACCAGCCGGCTTTGTCGTGGCTCTTGCCGTTGGTGCTGTAACGGTGAAGCTGTCCGTCTGCCTCGATGTATTCCGGCGGAGTCATTCCGGCATCTACGATGGCTTGCCTGAATTGTGTTTCAGGTGGTTCCGGCTGTTTTTGTTGTGGTGGTTGAAAGGGTTGACCCATGAGGTCCACGATGTTTGCCATGTTATGCAGCCTTCCGCGACAGGTAGTCGGACAACTTCTTGACGGTGGTATAGCTTGCAGATTCGCCGGCAGTAATGCGCCAGATTGTCTGGTAGCTGAGTCCGGTTTCTTCAGCAATAACAGTCAGCTTGCGCCAGCGCAGAGCCTCCCGTATTTCCTCTATGGTCATCATTTTATACAATCCTGTAAAAGAAATTAAACAGAAGTGTTGACAGCCTAGCAGGCTGGCCGGTATGTTTGCAACACGCCCGACCGGAATTAGCCGACCGGGTATGCAAAAAAAGGAGCCATGACAATGGCGATTAGTCTGAAAAAGACTGGCGGCTTGCACGCCAGTGGGGTGAAGTTTCTTGTCTACGGTCATGCCGGAGCGGGTAAGACTTCGCTCATCCCGAGTCTGCCGTCGCCGATTATTCTGTCGGCTGAAGGTGGTCTGTTGTCGATTGCTGGTGCTGACCTTCCTTTCCTCGAAGTGAAGGACATGGCCACCCTTCAGGAAGCGTATCAGTGGCTGGCGGAGTCTGCCGAGGCCAAGCCGTTTCAGTCGGTGGCGCTCGACAGTATCAGCGAGATTGCCGAGGTGGTGCTGAATGCAGAAAAGAAGCTGACCAAAGACCCGCGCCAGGCATACGGTGCCATGCAGGAACAGATGACCGATATCATCCGCGCCTTCCGTGACCTGCCGGGCCGTCATGTCTATTTCTCGGCGAAGTGCGAGAAGTCTACCGATGAGCAGGGCCGGGTGATGTATGCCCCGTCGATGCCTGGGAATAAGACAGCGCAGCAGTTGCCGTACTTCTTTGACGAGGTATTCGCCATGCGCGTTGAAAAGGATGAGTCCGGCCAGCCGGTACGCGCTCTGATGACGCAGTCGGACGGCTTGTGGCAGGCAAAGGACCGCTCCGGCAAGCTGGATACATGGGAGATGCCGGACCTCGGCGCAATCATTCGCAAGATTGGAGGTGAAGCATGAGTGCGCTTACCGAACTCGCACAGGAATGGCTGCGCTACAAGAAAGAGGAAGCCGACGCGGTATCGGCTCGCCGGGCCATTGAGGATGAGATGGCGCGTCTGTTGCGCGTGAATCAGGCAGAGGAAGGACAGACCACGTTCAACGAGGACAATCTGTCTATCAAGGTAAACTGCCGCATGACGCGCAAGGTTGACGGCGACCTCTTGCAGGACATCGCCATTGAGCATGGCCTGACCGACCATCTGTACAAGCTGTTCCGCTGGAAGCCTGACCTGAACCTGAAGGAATGGAAGGCCGCCGCATCCGAAGTCACTGGCGCGCTTGCTGCCGCCATCACCACAACGGCGGGCCGTCCGTCGTTCTCAATCGAAGTGAAGGAGTAAGACCATGGCTTTTCTCGATACCCCAATCAGCGCCGCTGACCTTCCCGTCGGCCAGACCGGCTCTTTTGAGCCGCTGCTGGCTGGTGATTATCAGGTGACGGTCGAGTCGGCTGATATCAATGCCACGAAAGACGGAACAGGCCAGTACATCAAGCTCAAGCTCAAGGTTAACGGTCCTACCCATGCAGGCCGGACGGTGTTCAGCAACTTGAACATCCGCAACAAGTCGCCGAAGGCCGAGGAAATCGGACGCCAGCAACTTGGCGACCTCATGCGCGCCATCGGACTGCCGACACTTGCCGACACCGACCAGCTTGTCGGCGGTAACCTGGTGGTCAAACTCGCAATCAAGCCAGCCGATGGTCAGTACGAAGCTGGTAACGAGGTCAAGGCTTATAAGGCGCTGCAAGGCAGCGTAGCGCCTGCGCCAGCCTTTGCCGCACCAGCACCATCCCAACAGCCAGCCGCCGCCTCCGCTCCGCCATGGGCGAAGAAATAAGGCATGACCGGGGCTGGCAACAGCCCCATTCTTTTACCTTCAAGGAACCGCATCATGGCAAAAATCCCGCCACCATCCGACACGCTGGCCGACCGCATCTACAAGTCGCTGGAATCTGCCAGCGAGCCGTCTCGCGGTCATCTAGGCGCATCTGTCATCGGCCATCACTGTGACCGCTACCTGTGGCTGTCCTTTCGATGGGCCTGCCCTGAGCAGTTCCAAGGCCGCATCTTGCGCCTGTTCCGTCGCGGTCAGGATGAGGAAGCCGGAGTAGTCGCTGATCTGCGCGCCGCCGGGTGCGATGTATCCGACCGTGACGCATCGGGCCGGCAGCATGGTTTCTGTGACGGCCATTTCGCCGGCTCTATTGACGGCATCGTGCTGTCTGGTGTGCCAGGTGCGGCCCACAAGCCGCACGTGCTGGAAATCAAGACACACTCTCTCAAGTCGTTCAATGAACTTGAAAAGGACGGCGTGCAGAAATCGAAGCCGATGCACTATGCACAAATGCAGACCTACATGGCGCGCCTCAACATTGACCGCGCCCTGTACTTCGCCGTCTGCAAGGACGACGACCGCATCTATACCGAGCGCGTCCGGCTCGACAAGGACGAAGCCGACAGGCTGGCCGAGCGCGCACAGCGTATTATAGCCAGCGACAGAATGCCGGAACCTATCAGCGCCGACCCGACCTGGTACCAGTGCAAGTATTGTTCCGCCGCTGACCTGTGTCACGGCAACAAGCGACTGCCGGATATTAACTGCCGCACCTGCGCGAACTTCACAGCTAACCGTGACGGCACCGCCCATTGTGCCAGGTTTGGCGAGATACCGACACTCGATGCACAGCGCGCCGGGTGCGAGGCGCACGTCATTCACCCCGACCTTGTGCCGTGGCCGTTTCAGCCGACTGAACAGGGAACGCACCTCATCTACACCATCGACGGAAAAGAAGTGCTAAATGGGGAGTTTCCGGCTTTCACCAGTAAGGAAATAGTCGCTAATCCGTTAGGATGTGCCAATGCAGACTCTGACTTTCTTGATGCCCGCATCATGTTTGACGGGAGAATTGACGGATGAAGCTGCGCGATTATCAGCAGCGCGCCATTGATATGCTGTATCAGTGGTTCGGCTCGAATGATAACGGTAACCCTTGCCTTGTACTGCCGACAGGTGCAGGCAAGAGCCTGATTATTGCTAGCCTGATTCGTGATGCCTTGCAGCAATGGCCGGAGACTCGCGTCCTGATGCTGACCCACGTCAAGGAGTTGATTGAACAGAACGCCGAGAAAATGCGTACGGTCTGGCCTAACGCACCGATGGGCATCTACTCTGCCGGACTACGCCAGAAAGTCATCTATGAGAGCATCACATTTGCCGGCATCCAGTCGATTCACAAGCGAGCGCGATTGCTTGGTCATGTTGACCTGGTACTCATTGATGAGTGCCACATGGTCAGCAACGAGCAGCAGGGCCAGTACCGCAAGTTCCTCGCTGAGTTGCTGGCCATCAATCCGGCTTTGCGAGTGGTAGGACTGACTGCCACGCCGTATCGTCTTGGGCATGGCATGATTCACGAAGGCGATGACGTGCTATTCGATGACCTGATTGAGCCGGTAACGATTGAGGAACTGGTTGATAACGGCTATCTGGCTCGCTTGCAATCGAAGCAGACAGAGATGGCTATTGATGTCTCCGGCGTCGGCAAGCGAGGCGGTGAGTTCATTGCCGGCCAGCTTGAGGCGGCTGTTGATACGACGGAAACAACCGATAGCATTATCGGCGAGGTCATGCGCCGAGCGGCTGACCGACAGTCGTGGTTGTTTTTCTGTACGGGTGTTGCTCATGCCAGACACATGGCCGATGCGTTGTTGTCGGCTGGTGTCAGTGCGGCCTGTATTACCGGGGAAACGCCGAAGGGTGAGCGTGAGCAGATTATTGCAGACTTCCGCGCCAAGCGAATCAGGGCGTTGACAAATTGCGATGTTCTCACGACTGGCTTTGATGCACCTGACATTGACTGCCTTGTGATGGCGCGCCCTACAATGTCGCCAGGCTTGTATGTTCAGATGGCAGGTCGTGGCATGAGGTTAAAGCAAAACGGCGGTAACTGCCTGGTACTAGACTTCGCCGGGAATGTCAAAACCCATGGGCCAATCACGGCAGTCGAGCCTCCGAGCAAGAAGAAAAAAGGCGAAGGCGATGCACCGACAAAGACCTGCCCGCAATGCGCCGAGATTGTCCACGCTAGCGTGATGACGTGCCATGCTTGCGGTTATGTATGGGAGCGTGAGCTAAAGCCGCTGGTGCTGCATGACGATGACATCATGGGTGCTCGCACGCTTGAGATGGATGTCACTGGCTGGCAATGGCGCAAGCACATCAGCCGTACCAGTGGAAACGAGATGCTGATGGTGAGGTACTATGGTGGACTGACCAAGCATGTTGACGAATACCTGCACGTATTGAGTGATTCAGCGATGGGCGCAAGGCATCGGAAGATTGTCATTGATTGCCTTGCCCATAACGAAGCGTCAGCCTATCAGGTCGAGACTGACCTTGATGCAATGTCTGATGTCATGAATAAGTGCCGGCCACCTGAAACAATCAAGTACCAGCGTGACGGAAAGTTCTTCAAGGTAACCGAGCGGAGATATTAAATGACAAAGCAGGAATACGAAGGAAAGCTGCTGAAAATAGCCGAGCTTCGGCTAGAAGTAGACAAGCCGCGATGCGGGAATTGTGATGAGTTGTGGGAGGGACAATGCCGGCATCACGGAGCAATCCCGGAGGACTACGTTTATCAGGTCAACACCTGCGCGCTTCACTTTCCGAAGGTTCCGTTTTGAGCATAGAAAAGCCGGCTTGTGCCGGCTTGTTTCTATTATTCAACTCCCGCCAGCACCACCAAGCTGACGCCATGCTTCATGAGCAGCGGCCAATGGCGTTGAGGGATGGCCGGGGTATCGCGCCTGTACCAGTCCTCGACAGCCTGCCGGGAGATGTGAAGGACGGTAGCCAGGTGGGCGCTTCCGCCTGCGTCATGGATGATGGTGCAGATGACTTCTCTGCGCCGGTCTTTTTGATTGAGTGCCATTGGCGTTCTCCGGTTGTTGTTGTGGCCGTTGTATCAGGTTTCGGCCTGCAAGTAAAATCTTGCCGTTCGTCTGGTGATGGTTGCAAGGCATAACTTGCGGGACTAGAGTTCGTCTCATGGAAGGCGCATGGTGCGCCGGGAGAGAGAAATGAGAACTTTTACAGAAGAAGAACTACACCAAGTCATCGCAAAGCATAAAGACTGGCTTGATGGAGTGGAAGGCGGAGAACGCGCCAACCTGAGCTCCGCCAACCTGAGCTCCGCCGACCTGAGCTACGCCGACCTGAGCTTCGCCAACCTGAGCTCCGCCAACCTGAGCTCCGCCAACCTGAGCTCCGCCGACCTGAGCTACGCCAACCTGCGCTCCGCCGACCTGAGCTCCGCCGACCTGAGCTCCGCCAACCTGAGCTCCGCCGACCTGAGCTTCGCCAACCTGAGCTCCGCCAACCTGAGCTCCGCCAACCTGAGCTCCGCCGACCTGAGCTGCGCCGTTGGCAATATTGAAAACATCAAGTCGATGCAGTGTGATATGTGGATGGTGTCTTATACCGATACGATGCTTAACATAGGCTGTCAGACTCACCGCATCACCGAATGGTGGCGTTTCTCGGACGATGAGATTTCTCGCATGGATTCTTCTGCGCTTAAATGGTGGGCTGTGTGGAAGCCCATTTTGCAGCAGATAATCACTGCTTCGCCTGCAATGCCAACAGGCTATATGGAGAAGTCAGAATGAACCGTTACCTGAATCGCTCACGCGAAGAAATCCAAGCCCAAGTTGACGCATTCCTTGCCAAAGGCGGACATATTGATGTTGCGCCTGCCGGCATGACAATTCACGAAGCCGCCGATGGTTTGTGGCATTGCCGCTGCGGCTGCCATGGAAACTACACCGACCACTCCATGCGTGCCGGCGAGTCTGGCCGCTGCGCATCCATCATCATTCAGGACTGAGCCATGAACGACCGTAAACTACCCTGCGTCAACACCATCCTGCTGAACCGCTACATGAAAGAGCAGGACTTTGAAGCCGCACGCGACGAGGCTATTGTGGCAGCGCAGGAAGCCGCGATGAACGAACTGTGCACCGAGGATGACGTGTACGAACTCGCCTGCTCGCTTGAGACGGTCGGCGAGTCCGAACAAAACCGCGAAGCCATCGCGGAGAAGATGCGCGCCGTACAGCGCACGCAAGGCTACCAGAGCCAGTCTGAGGCGTTGCAGGCACTCGGGCGCATGGTGTTTGACCTGATGCAAGAGAACCGCGCATACCGCGCAGAGCAGACGTTTTGGGAGGAGCAGTAATGAACTACGACAGCCAACTCCGCCTAGAGCGCACCATCGTTGCCATCATCGCCATCGGCAGCATCATCCTGGGATTCGTACTCGGACACATGGAGATCGCGACATGGACGTACTGATACTTGTAGCCACTGCCCTTCTCGCCGCTGGCTTGATGTGGCTGCTGATCATGCTGGCCGACGCCATCGGTAAGGCAGACGACCGCGAGATCGACGAGTTGACGCTCGACGCCATCGAGACGCTGCGCCAGATCATCGAGCGCGAGACGGGGCGGGAAGTGGCCGAGTTGTTTCTGCACGGTGGTCACTGGCACGCCGTTACCGCTCGCGGGTCGGTGCCGGTTAGTGAATTGTTGAAGTCTGGTTATGTGAGGGTGGGCCGTGACTGACCGCGAGGCGATGTATCACGCCGCGCTGGTGGCGCTGCTGCGCGAAATTGATACCAGGTGCGTGAAGAATGACGCCAGTGTCCGGGCGTGCGTAATTGCCCGCTGAATGAAGTGGAGGAGGAAGAAGATGAGCATTGATTTTATGATACTGCGAATCGGAGACGAGATTGCAGAATACACGAATTGCGATGAGGTCGACTTAGCACATTCATTGACGGCAATCGAACCGATACTGCAAGAGCAGGCAGAAACTCACGCCCACGAACTGCGGGCCTATGAAGCGACGGTGGCGAATCTGGTCGAGGCATTGCGCGGCGTGATTCGTGTCGCTGACCGTGCGACGGTTGAGTTTGATAGAGCCAAGGCGGCCATCATTAATGCTGTGGGAGAGAGTGATTATGTTGAGCGATGAGAGAATCAGGCAGATTGCCGAGAGCCACATATGGAGGCTAAGAAACATTGACGGGCTGGTCATCCGTACTGATGCTGAACTTGCCTGCGATGACTCCATCCGCGCCGCCCTTGCCGAAGCAGCGCAGTCCGAGCCAGAAGAAAAACCAGACTTCGAGAAGCTGGAGTCACTTGGCTGGCAAATTGCCATCTGCGCCATGTGTGGGACTCATGCGTCTGCTATCAAGCCAGTGCAGTCCGTGCCGGTGGTGGAGCGGAATCAGTGCGACGGTTGCAACCGTGGCCTGCAAGTATGTGACGACGGACTGCACCGAGAGCCTAGCGGGCATCCGGTTATGGCCTGTACCCGCAACAAGTACACCCACTCCATCCCCGCCACCGAACTCGCCAGCCTGCGCGAGAAGGCTGCAATGGTGGATGAGTTGCAGAAACGCGCAGAAAGGATGCAGAAAGCATTATCGGATATTGCAGAATGGACAGACCGCTATACGACTCCCGGGCACCCTATCGCGAATATCGCGCGCGCCGCCATCGTCAAGGAGCGCCCGTGATAGACCCATCTCAGCTATCAACTGATGCGCCTTCAGAGTCAGGGCCAGCCTGTTGCCGATGCTCATTCTGGAAGGCCAATAGCACCGTATCAGGCCAGTGCAGGCGCATGCCTCCAGCGGCTGATTTTCAATCAGGCCACTTCTGGCCAATCATCGGCCGCTCCGATTGGTGCGGGGAATACAAAAACAAGGAGAACTGGAAATGAGAGCGAAGCCACTTGATGATCTGGAAATGCACGAGCTTTTGCGGATTCTGTACCCTGACCACATCAAAAGCGACGACGACGAGTACTTCGAGTTGTCTCAAAGCATCTGCATGGATGCGACTGTTGACCTTGGCGATGGTGTTGAGGTTTCTCTGGCCGACCTGCTGGGCCGCGTCGTCATGCTGACAATGCCGATGGAGTCTGGCCTGACGAGCAGGCTTTTGCACTGCCTCGGGGAAGTCACCATCAATGACGGACAGGCTCAGATGATCGCCGCTGTTCGTCGTGATGCTGAAATCGCCAAGGAGCGCCAGTCATGAACAAGCAGACAGCGGGAGGAATCGAAATGAGCGACCCAAAGGACGCTGAACTGCTTATCGAGATTCGCGGAGTCTATGACGGCTGGTCTGTTGCCGTTATGCCAGACGGGACATTCGTTAACCGCTGGCCAGAGGATGACCCACGACACAAGCGGACGCAGGACTGGCTCGATGATAATCCGACAACCATAGCTGTGACTACGCTGTGACCACCAACGACGAAGCCCAACGAATATGGACAACAATCCCCCGCTCCGAGTGGCCGCAAGCCGTAGCCAGTCTGCCGGAGTGGGTGGAGAGGCACGGAGTCAGATGGCCCTACCAGGAATCGGTGAGGCAGACGCTAACGCTGGCCATATCAGCCAGCCGGATGGGGATAGTGTATGCCGGATGCCATGCGGAGAATCGGTGCTGTGCTGGTGTCCTGGAGTGCGGAATTGCCCGCTGAATGAGTGCGAGGATGAAGATGATGAGTAAGCATACGCCGGGGCCGTGGAGTTACCGTAAAGTTCCACGCAAGCAAGAATGGGAAATCGACACAAAACGCTGTCCTAACTTAGGACATGAGTCTTGGACTGGCATGTCCGTAGTTTTCGGATGCGATGACTATCCTAAAATGGGGAAGATTGCAGGAGAAGCCAACGCCCGACTTATCGCCGCCGCGCCTGATTTGCTGGACGTAGCAGAAATGGTGCTGGCACTGGCGACCATTGACACGCCAGTTGAGCTAATCAAAGCGGCAACAGCCGCAATCGCTAAAGCCACAGGAGAGACAGAATGAATAAGCATGAGTTTGCCCTTGCCGAAGTTGCTGTATGCAGCCAGTTCAAGCCGGGTGAGTCTGGGCAGGTATGGGAAGCCGCGCAGGTGCCGGTGATGGGGGAGCCGGTGGCTTGGGCATGGAACTACAGCGGAATGATTGTCACGACAGACAAGGCAAAGGCTGACGCTATTGCGACTCTTGCTGATTCAGGCGAGTTCCGTCAGCACAATGTCAAGGTTCGCTGTCTTTATGAAAAACCAACAACCTCCATCACCGCGCAGGAACTCGACGCGCTGCGGAAGGATGCGGAGCGGTATCGGTGGCTGAGGGATAGCCCAGACTCACCAATCATTAACATAGGCTACGCGACTGACAAGATGGTCGACGCAGCCATCGCACAGGAGAAAGTGGAATGAAAGCAGTATTATCCGTAGTGACTGCGGTTCTGATTCTCGCTGGCTGCACAAATGACGCTGGCCGTGAACGTAGAGCTGGCGAAGTCAGGCGCGAACTGTTTGTAGAGTGCATGGAGTTGGCTGCTAAAATGCCAAGGCAATCTGATGATGACGTTGCCGATATTGTCGGCGAATGTGGCTCGCAGTCCTACTACATGTCATATGCCACTACACAAGAAGGAGCCGCGCCATGAGCGACACGATGCGGGAGGCTTTTGAGATTGGGCAGCGTGAACGTCGATAAATCAGCCTGCGAAATCCGCCGCGCATCCATAGCCGGAGCCGTCTCAATGGTGCGGGCAACCCGCCCTGCCTTGCGACGGTGCCGCGATGAATCCGGCTACTCGCTAGCGGTTATAATCGAGCGCTGCGATACGCTCATGGAAGCCAGCTTACAGGCTGGCGTTAGTTATCAGACAGTGCGCAGATATGCGCGGAGGTGGGGAATTGAATAGCAGCGATGCACTGGAAATCTTCCGGCAATTCTGGCCGACTAAAGGCTATGCCGGAATCAAACAACACTTGCCGGATTGGAGCCAGAGCCGCGCCAGCAATTTCGCATGGCGCAACGGAATCAGGATGAAGCCGGAGAGCAAGCGCGAGAACTATAAGCGCACTGGCGAGGCTGCGAGCGCTGCAATGCGGGAGAAGGCTCAAGCATCATGGGATGGCAAGCCGCAAGCAACGACCGTTAACCGTGCGCTGGCGATGAGGTGGTAGCCATGAAGCGACCCTATCACCAGTGGACAACGGCGGAGGCGCGCATCATGCTGGAGGTGTACCCTCATCAAGGTTGGGAGGCGGTCCACAAGCTGCTGCCGCATCGTGATGTTCAGGCCATCCATTCCTTTGCTTCACGAAACAGGATTCGGTTATCCGAGAAGTTGATTGCCGAACGCGCCATTCGTGCCGGCAACTCGCCACGGTGGACGATGGATGAGCGTGCCATTGTGGCCGAACTGTACCCGGACGGCGGCTGGAAGGCTGTACATGAGCGACTGCCGCACCGCTCGCGTATCGCCATCTGCCTACAGGCCAGCAAGATGGGCGTTACCATCAGCGAGGAGCTATCAGTCCGGCAGCATCAGGTTTCGGGGAGACTTGGTGGCCGTCACCGGCACCCCGCCACCAGCGCCTCAAGCCCCCCGACGTAAATCTCGGTAACGTCCCGGTCAATGAGCAATGCCCGCACCTGTTCGGCAATGTCATCGTCTGCGCCGATGCTGTCAAACAGGCTAGGGCTGCGCTCTGGCGTCGATTTCACGCAGGATACCGGAACGGTCGGGTAGTGCGGCTTGGTGCAGCATCCGGTCAGCAATACAGCCGCCACCACAACAACGGCCTTCATTTCCGCGCCCTGTATTCGTGGATGATGCGGGCAGCATCCTCACATCCTTTCGGCGTCTGCTTTTGGAGCCACGCAACGCGGGCCTGCAAATGCTGGGCCTCGTTGTCTGCCTTGCGCTTCGCTTCAGCATAGGCCGCTTGCTTACGCGCCGCATCCTGAGCAGCAATGTCAGCCTGAGCCTTGATCTGTGCCTTGAGCGCGACGACTTCAGCAAGCGCATCCTGCCGGCTGTCCCAGATGTACCAGCCGTACACCAGTAGGAAGCCGATCAGCGCAACCTTTAGCACTCCGATTGGTGACAGCCTAATCATGACCCGTAAACTCCGTATCAGGCATTCCATTGATAACGACATACACTGCCGCCGCCGACAGCATCAGCGACCACTGTAGAGCGTTGTATGCGTACTCACACAGCCTCACCGGACTTCTGCCGAATTATACGAGCAGCAAGGACGATGTAGAAGGCGTACCGATACCAGTCCGGCGGCAGATGCTCCCGCACTTCCGGCAGGTACGGGGCCAGTTCAGCGATGGTAATGCAGGCTGCAAGAATCTGGACAGACCAGCGCGACCAGAATTTATCAATCAGTTTCATGCCCCCTCCGGTATTTTTTTCCCTGCCTGCAAGTCTGCCAGCGACAGACCGCCAGTGAATTGAAAATGCGGAAACTCTTTGAATCGAACCCAGTCGCCAGCCCACTCAAGCCCGCATTGCTTGCCGATCTTGCCGATACGCTGCCACAGCGCAGCATCATCACCGGCTGTGCCCCACACGGGCTTGCCATTGCGAATCGGCACCACATCAAACGCGCATCGCCAGTTATGCCACGACTGCCCTGGCTTGGCGTTTGTCACCTTTCGACCGGGCTTGATGCGGCCTTGATCATAAAGCGCCTGCTGGCTCTCTGCATCGCGATATGTGGACGTCACCAGTACATCAATGCCATTGGCCTTGCACGCATCAAGAAACAACCTTGCGCGCCGTTTTACGGCTGGATGCAGGTCGTCGATGGAGCGCGAGTTGATCATTTCGGCCCCTCCGGGTTAATGCCAAACATGAACGCCCCGACAATCACGCCGACAGCCAGCACGACAGCCGCCGCCGTTTTCACCAGGCTGACAAGAGCGCCCGCCGCTTTCCAAGCGTCCACCAATTCCCGAACGTCCGACCGCAGGCCGTCCAGTTCCTGGATCTGCTGTTCCATCTTCGCTTCAAGCGTGGCCATGCGTTGTTCGGTGGTCATTGTCAGTCCTTGCAGTACATGCTGTTGGGTTTATCGTCGTGCCGCCAGCCCATGCAGTGCGCTACTTCATGCGTCACACAGTCCGGGTAGACGGATGGCCGGATGATGATGGTGCAGGGGTCGCCCGGATAGGCTACGGCAAGTGCGCCATCCGGCACGCCAGCATCCTGCACGGAGAAGTGTATCGTCACTGCATCACGGTCACGCGCTGGAGTTGGCGCGTCGAAGGTGGACGCGCAGCCGGTCAGTGCGAGAATCAGTCCGATGGCGCGCACAGCGCCAGCCCCGCATCAGTAATCACCTGCAATCCGTCCGCTCCCTCGGCATACGTCGAGCACAGCGGCTTGACGGCCTCGGCAATGTCCGCGCTCACGCAGCCGGATGAGACATAGTGCGTCGCTGGGCCGGATGCTGACAGGCCGGTCGTAAAGCCTCCGGCAATGGCTCTGGCTTCTTCAACCTTGCTGACTGGGACAATCATCGTCGCCTGAATATCCATCAGTACACGCCTCCCATATTCCGGTTAATTACCAGCTCCACCATGTCAATCTGCGCCGCTGTACTCGCTGCGCCTCGGATGACTTCTGGGGAGAAAACTTCGCCGGAGAAGCGGTAAGACGTACCGGCTCTGGCTCCGAAGTAGAGGGGGTAGTTGCCGTAGTTGCCAGTGCCTTGGTCGGCAGCTGAAGAAAGTGGCGCGGCATTGTTGACATGCAGTCTTAGGATGTCTGTTGATATTTTGGCTTCTGCCACTAAAACTGCGGAGTGAGGCGCAACATAGCCGGTTGCGTTTATAGGTGACCTAACTGTGCCTCGCGACGGTGCGTAATAGCCATTTCCGCCAACGGAGGCGGCTAGATTGAAAGTGCCATTCGTGCTGTCTGAGTTTGTACTAAGCTCGACAACAACAGCCGCCGCCGCATCACTCAACTTCCTAACCCCAGCCCACACCGTCATCTCGTCCGTTGCGCTGAAATCAACCGCAGCCGTCTGCAAGAAGTCGTCAATGCCGTCGTACTTGATGCGCCGAGGTGCGCCGATGTCGGCGTAGTCGGTGGCTGTGGTGACGCGCTGGTATGGGTAGGCGGAGTCTAGGGATAGGCGGAGGTCGGCTTGCGTGACAGTGCCAACGACAGTAGCAGTCAGAGTGCCAGCCGTGCAGGTAATCGAATGAGTACCCGCGCTGTACACGCCGACAGCAGTACCGAACAGCGTGACAGTTCCGGCGCCGGTGAATCGCAGGATATATCCGCCTGCAACGGTCGTCACATTCTGCGTGGCCAGCGTCTCTGTGCCGATGAACCGATTAACCCGCGCCTCAATCGTAGGACGTGCTGATGGCGTGGTTTGGTAGCGGTGGTTGCCCTGCTCATAGACGGCTGACACGTCATCAATCGTGCCTGAGAAGCCGGAGCCACGGAAAATCAGCGTAGAGCCAGCACCAGCCGCAAGAATGTACAGTGTATAAGTGCCTGATGCGCTGATGGTCGGCGTGGTGGT
>JACCEC013021221.1_pt1 | contig 35017 bp, 18 predicted proteins | sample 7450121 | NCBI WGS metagenome assembly JACCEC01 (sample SAMN15323455, study PRJNA562643) | freshwater metagenome | isolation source: river surface water | place: USA:Blue River Watershed | collected 2017-08-18 | reverse complement strand
CACAGATTAGTGCTCAGTGTGGTTTGCTTGGTAATGCAGAAAAAGAACTAAAAGCAGCAGGTGCAATCACCGGTAGCGAAAGTCCAACACAAACTGCTGGATTGATTATGACAGCAGCATCACTTGGGACTGGTCCTGCCTTAGACTACGCAAAGAGTTTAACATCAGGTGCCAGTGGACTAGGCTTGAAAATGCCTGAAGGTTTGCCTAGTCTAAGTAATTTGAACTTGGGAGCACCTTCTGAATTGATGGCAGCAGGTAAGTTTGCTGCTGGCATGGCAGATAAAGTTACAAGTGGTCTTGGCTCACTTTCATCTGAGGGCGGCAATGCTTTAGATAATTTAAAGGGTGCTGCCGCTGGCGCATTCGCAAAAGTTACTGGAATGTTTAAAACATTGAAATCTAAAGTACCTGTTAATTTAAACAAAGTAAATGCTGAAGCAGCCGAAGAAGCCGCAGCCAAAGCAGGAGCTTCAATGGATGAGATTAAAGAAGCAGCCAAGACGGCAGCAGCAGATAGTTCTGGTCTTGCTAATTTACCTGGTGGGTTAAGTGCTGCCAAAAATATGGTATCAGGTCTAAATCCAAAGAGTATGATTGACAGTTTACCAAAGTCATTGGATGGTGTTAAAGCATTTGCATCAAATGCGATTGCAAGTGCATCGAGTGGTGCAACTACCGCAGTGACTGGAGGTATTTCAAGCGCCGTGGGAGCAGCCGGTTCATTGTATACTATGGCAAAAGCTACTGGTGATAAACTAGGCAGTCTCACATCCGGTGGAGCTACACCGTCATTGGATTCAGTTGGATCAACATTGTCATCAGCAAAATCGGGTTTGATGAGTCTTGCTCAAGCAGGCATGGGAGCCGGCGCAATGTCTAAACTAAATGCGTCAATTGGTTCTATCACATCAGGTGGTCCATTAGATATCAAACTACCAACAGTAGCAGAAGCAACTAGTAGTTTTGATGCAATTAAAGACAAATCTAAAGCATTGCTAGGGGATCCTAAGATTCCTGCACTGAGTTTTGGTTCATTTAAAATAAAAGTACCTACCAAAGAAGAAGCTGAAAAATACGATAAGTTAAAAGCAGACTTGGACAAAGAAGAAGATAACTACTTTGCAACTAGAAAAGCGTTCTGGGACGCTAAAGGTAAGTTTGGTCCAGACGCACCAGAAACAAAAACAGCAGAAACATCGTTCAAAGAATCCGCACAGAAATTGGAAACTATTAGAACCGACATGCGAAACGTTACAACATAAATATTGAATAGGAACTATTATGCCAATTTTTTCAGGATTCTCAACTCAGCACGTTGGTCAACCTCAACAGCCTGCAATCAAACCGGGTGTTGATGGTGGAATAGGTCAAACTAATTTAATCGGCTTCAGTAAGAAGTTCCGTCTGACGGACGAGCAATTAGTTATTCAAGATTTTTTAAACTCGTTGAATATTCCATTAGGGCAAAAACCCGGTCAGCCTAGTTACGGCACAACGTTATGGGGGTTCATATTTGAGCCTAACGTAGAAGATGTTCAGATTCAGATCCAAAACGAGATTCGTAGGATGGCAAAACTAGACCCTAGAATCATCTTAGGAAACGTGAGTGCTTATCCGCAGGATAATGGAATTTTGCTTGAAGTAGAGATGGCAATAGCCCCTTTCAACGAAGCAAAATCACTTTCAATATATTTCGACCAACAAGCAAGCAGAGCATTCGGAGTCTAAAAACGCCATATTTTTTTATGATAAATACATAAAAGAGAATAGATATGGCTACATCCTCACGACAAACATCAATCTTCGGCGTCAACGATTGGAAGGCAATCTACCAAACGTTCAGTCAAGCCGACCTACAAAGCTACGATTATGAGACTCTGCGTAAGAGTTTCATCGATTATTTGCGACTTAACTATCCTGAAACTTTCAACGATTACACCGAGAGTTCTGAGTTTGTTGCGTTGCTAGACGTTATCGCTTTCATGGGTCAAGCACTTGCTTTCCGCAATGATTTAAATGCCCGTGAGAACTTTATCGATACCGCAGAACGTAGAGATTCTGTTATTAAACTCGCAAATTTAGTTGGGTATAATCCAAAACGAAACATTGCAGGTCAAGGTTTCTTAAAGGTAACTAGTGTCAAAACTACTGAGCAAGTTAAAGATATCAACGGATTATTCCTCAACAATTTGACTATTCTTTGGAATGATCCTAGTAACCCAAATTGGCAAGAACAGTTTAACTCTGTGTTGAATTCTACTATGATTAACACTCAACGTGTTGGTCGCCCAGGACATTCAAATACTATTTTAGGTATTAAAACAGACGAGTACTCTCTAAACTTAACAGTTGGAACTTTACCAGCTTTTAAATTTACTGCTCAAATTAACGGAACAAACACTGACTTTGAAGTAGTTAGTACAACTAGCTTGAATGAAGAATATGTGTATGAAGTTCCACCTGCTCCTAACGGCATTTTCAATATGCTATATCGTAACGACAATTTAGGTTACGGTAGTCCTAACACAGGCTTCTTTGTTTATTTTAAACAAGGTACATTGCAAACTTATGATTTCACAGTCAACCAACGTATAAGCAACCAAGTTGTTGACATTCCTATTCAATATATCAATGATACTGATACATGGTTGTATGAAGTAGACACATTGACTGGGGCATTGTCTAAATGGGACCAAGTAGAAAGTGTGTACGCAAATAACTATCTACAGACTAACAGTGGAACAAGAACACTATACTCAGTTGTCTCTGGATTCAACGACCAAGTAAGTTATAGTTTTGGTGATGGTGTGTTCAGTAAGATTCCTGTTGGTAGTTTCAGAGCCTTCGTTCGTTATGGTAATGCGATGGAATACTCTATCGACCCTACAGAATTACAAAACGTAACTATTGATATTCCTTATGTCAGTAGAACAAACCGCACAGAGACTTTAACACTTACTTTAGATTTGCAGTTACCAGTTAACAATGCACAAACTCGTGAAAGTTTAGCAAGTATTAAAGAACGTGCACCTACTCGTTACTATACACAAAACCGTATGGTCAACGGGGAAGATTACAATAACTTCCCATATACATTATACAGTTCAATTATCAAATCAAAAGCATTGAATCGCTCAAGTGTTGGTGTTTCTCGTAACTTAGATTTATTAGATCCAACAGCAAAGTATTCAAGTACTAATAACTTTGCAGACGATGGTGGTTTGTATGTAGATTCAGACGACGGTTATCTAAATTTTGCATTTACTAGTACGAATGATATTGCGTCTTTCTTTACTCAAAACTTAGCAAAAGTTTTACAAGGTCATAGAGTTTTACAATACTATGTACAAAACTACACTAGATATGACTTAAAAGAAACTTTAGGTGTAGGTAGTTATACTCCGGTACTATGGCATCAAACTAGCCTATCAGCATTAGAAGCAACTGGGTATTTTAAAACAGTGAACGGGTCTATCCCATTAGGATCATATAGTTCAAGCACATCACGTTATATTACACCTGGTGCATTAATTAAGTTTACTGCACCTGCAGGTAAATATTTTGATGATAGAAATCGTTTGGTTACTGGTATGGTAACAGCCAATACTAAAACTCATATCTGGGCTACGGTAATGGGTGTAGTTACTGATGGATATAACAACGGCTTAGGCAATTTGTCAAATGGTAAAGGTCCAGTTTCATTGAACATTTCTGTACCTGAAGGTGCTATTGCAAGTGTTGTAATCCCATCTTTCAGTAATACTATTCCAAACTCAGTAATACAAGAATGTATTTCAAGAGCAGTATCAAATCAAAGTTTTAGTCTTTCATTTGAAAATTCATTGTTGGCAACACAAACTCGCTGGAGTGTTACAGGTTATCCTAATTCAGGATATTTTGTTAACTTCCAATGTGTTGGTGTTGATAGATATTTGGTAACCTACAAATCCATCGCATACTATTTTGGTAGTGTAAGAGAAATCAGATTTACATTTGACTCAGATAAGATTGTATTCGATCCATTGTCAGGTAAATTATTACAAGACCACGTGAACATTCTTAAATCTAACAGCCAACCTAACAGCAACAATTCGTTGATTGGTGATACTACGTTGAACGTTGTGGGTATGTACGTTGAATCAGATGGATATATCGATGATTACGCAGTTGAACTATCATCTAGAGATATTAACAACAAGTTTGTATTAACTGACCCCGACTTCTTCAGTAGAATAACTGGTTTCAATTTCAGTGGTGCCAATACATCTACATTTGTGTTTTTTAAGCAGGCACTAGATGCTAATATGTTGACACGCTATCTAATGGTTCCGTCAGATGAAGTAGTATACACTTACACAACTAAGCCGGCTATCGAGAACGTAAAATATGAGTTCAGCATTGGACAAGTTTTCTATACATACCCAGATAATAAGTTTTATGTTATCAATGAAAGTGCAACAGTTGAAAACATTGTAACCGTAGATGAGATTACAAACTATAGGGCAGGTTACGGTCGTCAAGGACTACACTTCCAATACAAACACACTAGCCCTAATACTACACGTATAGATCCTGCAACAAGTAACATCATCGATTTGTATGTCGTTACTCAAAGCTATTATACTCAGTATCAAAATTGGATTCAAGATTCTACTGGTGTAGTCGAAGAACCATCTATTCCGGATATCAACGAACTTCGTCAGTCGTATGGTAAAGTAGATGATTACAAGATGTTGACTGATAGTGTGATTATTAACAGTGTAAGATTTAAACCTTTGTTTGGCGCCAAGGCTGACCCAGCACTACGAGCTACAATTAAAGTTATTAAATCATCAACAACTACTGCAAGTGATAGTGAAATCCGTTCATCTGTTTTAAACGAGATGAACAAATATTTTAGTATCGACAAATGGAACTTTGGGGACACGTTCTACTTCTCAGAATTGAGTGCGTATCTTCATAGTGCTATTGGTGATTTAGTGAACTCCGTCGTATTAGTTCCTAATGACCCTAATTTAAAATTTGGTGAGTTGTACGAGATTCGTTCAGCACCTTATGAAATTTTTGTTAATGCCGCAAAAGCAACTGACATCACGGTTATTTCTGCATTGACCCCATCTGAACTACAGATAAGTAAGTAATATACGATAGGTAATTATAAATGGTAACACGTATTAGAACGATTGATTTTCTTCCAGAAATTTTCAAAACTAAAACTAATGAACAATTTCTAAGCGCAACACTTGACCAAATTGTTAAGCAGCCAAATACTGAAAAGATTCAAGGCTACATTGGTAGTAAGTTTGGTTATGGTGTCAAAGCCGATGACAAGTACATCATAGAAAACGAAAAGTATCGCAACGATTATCAATTAGATCCTGCGGTGGTGTTCAGAAAGAAAAACACAGCAGAAGTTATTGACTTAATCACATACAAAGGTATTCTAAATGCATTGAGTACTGAGGGTGCTCTTGTAGATGATAACAATCGTTTGTTCTCATCACAGTTCTATTCATGGGATAGTTTTGTCGATTTGGATAAGTTGATTAACTATGGTCAATATTACTGGCTACCCAACGGTCCAGAAAACGTTATGGTCACAAACTCCAACGTTTATTACAATACTGTTTATACTATCACTAAGAGCGCCAACGCTTACGATTTTTTAGCAGATACAGTTCCACTGACGACTTCTAATCCAACTATTTCGTTGATGCGCGGTGGCGAATATACTTTCATTGTTAATCAAGATAATCCATTCTATATTCAAGGTATGCCTGGTTCAACTGGTATGGATCCAGTCAGAACTAACATAAACACACGTGATGTTTTAGGCGTTACTAACAACGGGGCTTCTACTGGAACTATTACGTTCAAGGTACCGTTAGCTACTGAGCAAGACAATTTCAACTATCCAGGTAACACTGATATTGATTTGGCAACTAGATTGTCTTTCAATGATATACATGGTCGCCCATTGAGCGAGTTGAAAGATATTGACGGTTTAAGTTCGTTAGAAGGAAGAACACTTATATTCTACGGTGTAAAACCAGAAGAACGTGGCTACTTGGGTGACTTGTTTGCAAGTACCCCGTTTGGTGTTGATAATCCAAACGCGGTTCAAACTGATGTATTTGAGGATGGTCTATATACAAACGTAGCCGACTTTATCTACAGAATTTCATACCAAGGATCTGGCAATGATGTAGTTCTTCAATTAGAAGAATATGAAGCTATCCCGAACAATCAAAAACTAACAGTGTTGTATGGTAACGAATTTGCAACACGTAATTTTGTAAAGCCTAGTTATGGTCAATTATTTATGGTTCCATATCTAAGTGCAAAGCTAGACACACTTTATTACCAAGACGGGAACAGTGATGGTATCTTTGGTAAAATTAAAATTTTAGAACAAAACAGTGATAACGCAATTTTTGTTGAAGAAGATATTATTGGTAAAAAGACATACACCAGTCCTAACGACATTAAGTTCACTAATGGATTAAAAGTAACGTTCACTGGTTTTGTATTTCCTGAAACTTATAAACAAGGTTCATATTATGTAGAAGGTGTAGGAGACAGCATCAAACTAATACCAGTAGACCAATTAGTTGTACCTGAAGCGTTTACAGAGTCATTCAGTAGCCCGTACGAAGTTAAGGCATATGATGCAGAAGCGTACTCTGTTGCATTGTCAGTCCCATCTGCTAAAGATTTTATTACTATTAATAGAAGTAGTAGAGATAGAAATGCGTGGAGCCGCTCAAATCGTTGGTTCCACTATGATGTCCTTGCAACAACTATCAAAAATACTCCAAACAGTCCAATAGCCCAAGAAGCACTAAATGGTACTACTGCCAGAGCTAACAGACCTATTATTGAATTTTATCCAAGCATTAGATTGTTTAATCATGGTACTGAATACAAAGCACCAGTAGATTACATTGACTTTACATCAACTGATGCTTTAAATACTTTACCTGGACAACCTCAGTTATTATTAGACGGTCAACTAGTTGATGTGTCTGATGGTGCACGTATTATTTTTGCAGCAGATAATAATCCTGAAGTTCGCTCTAGAATCTACATTATCTCTAATAGTGTCATCAAAGACGATCCAACTACAGCCAAACAAGATACTACCATTACATTGTCATTGGCAAGTGACGGTGATATAGGTGTAGACCAACAAATTATTATAGTGAGCGGCAATAACGCCGGCAAGTCATATTACTATGACGGTGTTGAATGGAATCAAAGCCAACAAAAAACATTAGTAAATCAACCACCTAAGTTTGATGTGTATGATAAAAATGGTGTAAGTTATGGTGACCAATCATCATACCCAGGAACAGACTTTACTGGTTGTACATTATTTGAATATGCGACTGGTACAGGTGTTGATGATCCTGTGCTAGGTATTCCTTTGGCATATAGCTCAGTAGATAATATCGGCGATATTACGTTTACTGCAACACTAAACACTAGCACGTTCACGTTTTTAAATAATAACATTTCTACTACGGCAAAAGTTAGTGACGGCTACGTTTACAAATATAATACACGTACTGACTACACTAGACAAATTGGTTGGCAAACAGCAGTAGGTCCTAGCTTCCAGTATCAAATTTTTAACTTTGATTTGAGTAAAGAACCGGGTTTCACTTTCAGATGTGATGTTGCTCCAAAGGCTCAAACATCTACTCCTTGGCCAACTATTGTCGTATACTTAGATAATGCCAGATTGAAATCAACTGATTACACTGTTACTACATCAGAAGATAATACATCAACATTCCAAGTAATGCGAAGCGCATCAAATACGTCATTGCAAATTATGATTTACAGTGACCAAGTAAGTAAGACCGCTTATTACCAGATTCCATCTAACTTTGACAGCAATCCGTTTAACGGAGAAATTACTTCTATTAACATGGGTGATATTAGAGGTCACTTCAAGAGTATCTGTAATAACTGTTTAAATTTAGAAGGTGACCCATTCGGTGCTAACAATTACCGAGACTTGGGTAATGTGGTTCCTTACGGTACAAGAATCATTCAAAACTCAGGCTCAATGGGCATGCCTGCTATGTACTTACGTTTACCTGAGTTCAACCTGTTCAACGCTTTAAACTATAATTCTATTGAATACATCAAGTTTAAATCGTTGTTGATTAACACAGTAGAAACCGGAGACTACAACTCAACACAGCAAGTAGATGAAATCTTAGATGACGTTTTAAGTAAAATTGCTGCGATTAGAACAACAAGTAATCCATTCTACTGGAGTGATATGTTGCCATCTAAGAGCCCTTCTACTAATAGAACATATCCAATTAATAACTCAATTAGCGAAGTAAATTATCCATTGAGCAGAATCTACTCATTTAGTTCTGCAAACTATTATTCAGTTTTAGTTTACTTAACTAGAACAGCCAACGGTGAAACAACTAAAATTCAGTTGGTTAGAGATGAAGATTACTTCATCAGTGAAACTGAACCAAAAATTACTATCGTTTATAACTTACTTCCAGGCGATGTTATTAATATCAAAGAATATGACCAGACGTTTGGCAACTTCGTACCAAACACACCTACTAAGTTGGGGTTGTACCCTAAGACAGAACCTGAAGTCGAAACATATCAACCACCAGCATATCTAACACCGACTACTTTCATTGTTGGTCACGACAATTCATATACTAAAGCATATGGTGAATTAGTTGATGGTAAGCTAACTGACATACGTGATAAAGTTTTGTTTGAATATGAATTGCGTGTTTATAACAACTTAAAAGCTACTGCTAAAATTCCACTGAAAAGAGAAGATATCTTCCCTGGTTTTTTCAGACAAACTGAATTCTCATATGAAGAAGTGCAGAAAATATATTCAACTCAATTTTTGAATTGGGTTGGTAAGAATAGAATCGACTATAAATCGCAATTCTTTGACACATACAATCAGTTCACTTGGAACTACAACCAATCTAGAAACAAGATTGATAATAGTCAAATCAATCAAGGTAGTTGGAGAGGTTTATATATTTGGTTATATGACACCCATAGTCCAAACAAGACACCATGGGAAATGTTGGGTTACACCAAGATGCCATCATGGTGGATTGGACGCTATGGCTCCGCACCCTACACCAGCGATAACACATTCTTGTGGGATGATTTAGAGCAAGGATATGACTATAACGATGGTAACCCATACATTAATGAGAAATTTGCTCGTCCTGGATTAAAGGATATTTTACCTGTAGATTCGTTTGGTAACTTATTGTCACCTATGGAAACTACGGTAGGCTACACAGAAGCTACATCATACAATCGTTCATGGAAAGTAGGGGATGTTGGTCCTGCAGAATTTAGTTACTTAAAGAGTTCTACATGGCCCTTCGATTTGATGCGAATATTTGCGTTGACAAAACCAACTGTATTCTTTACACAAGGAGTTGACTTAGATTATTATCGATACAACGAAGAATTTAATCAATTCTTAGTTAATGATAGATTCCGTGAAACACCTGCAGACATGGTAGTATATGGTGGCGGGTTAGGTAAAACAAGAGCAGAAATTGAACAATATGCTAGCCATTCTATAAACGCTTGGGTAGTAGACTACCTACAGCAGTTTGGTTATTTAGGTAGCCAAGCTATTGTGGATACAGTTCAAAATTCAGCAGTTAACTTAACATATCGTTTCGGTGGATTTACTGATAAAGATATGATGAATTTCTATGTAGAAAAAGGTAGCCCTAACAGCAAGAATAGTAGTTTACTAATTCCTGATGAGAGCTATACTATTCGCCTGCACGAGAATCAACCGTTCGACAGAATTTACTATAGCAGTATCATCGTTCAAAAGACTGATTCTGGATTTACTATTTCTGGAAATAGCCAAGACAGAGCATACTTCCAAACGTTTGCCCCTAAAATTAATGGCAACACTGAATCCGTCACAGTTAATAACGCAACGATTAAACTGTATAAAGATTCAACTGAAAATATTCTTTTGATTCCTTACGGCACTGAGTTTCAATCTTATCAAGGTATCTGTCAGTTCTTAATTGACTATGGCAGATACTTAGAATCATGCGGTATGATTTTTGATACAGTTGAAAACAGTGTGCAGGTAACTTGGAGACAAATGGTCAATGAGTTAATGTACTGGATGACTTCAGGATGGGAAACTAATAGTATTATTAGTATAAACCCTGCGGCTAAACATTTGGCAATCGATAGACCGTTTAGTATAGTACAATCATTGACATTGCAAGGTCAAAACTATGTGTTGGATCAAGACTTAAATCCTATACAAACTAAAGATTTAGCTATCTATCGTAATGGCACAGAATTCAGAATTACTGCGGTTAACGAAAAACAAACTATCGCATATTTCACTGCAAACTTGAGTAACATTGAACATATTGCTATCTTCGATAACAAGACTATCTTCAATGATACTATCTATAATGATGTCACCGGCTTGCGCCAACAACGTTTCTACGTAAGAGGTATGAAAACTTCTGACTGGAATGGTTCATTTGACACACAGGGTTTCATCTTAAACCAAGAGAACATCAATGAGTGGAAAGAGAATCAAAAGTATCCAAAAGGTATGATTGTTCATTACAAGAATAACTATTGGGTTGCTAACTCAATGATCCAACCTGATATTGATTTCTCTAAACAAGATTGGATCAAAACTGAATACGAATTGATTTCTAAAGGTATGTTACCTAATGCAAGCACTCGTGCATTTGAAAGTACATTGTACTATGACGGAGCTAGAAGTAACTTAGGTAGCGATGCAGACATGTTGAGTTTCTCATTGGTTGGATATCGCCCAAGAGATTACTTAGCACAAGCCAACTTGACTGACATTTCTCAATTTAATGTTTATAAAGATATCATTAAATCTAAGGGAACAAAGAACAGCATTAACGTTTTGAATAACGCTGAATTGCCACAAGGTAAAGTAAACTATTCAGTTTACGATAACTGGGCGATTAAGAGTAGTGAGTACGGCGGTCTTGCTAATCAAAACTTCATAGAGTTAGCTATCAATAAGGAAACCCTAAGTAGTAATCCCCACATCATTGGAATCACAACCGGTGCAGAAACTGAAGGGGTACATCAATACGTATCTTTAACTTCTCTTACAAATTACAATAAGAGTTTAACTTCAACTAACATCTTTTCAAAATTAAGTGATTTCAGCAAAGATACTGAAGTATTCCGTTCTGCTGGATATGTAAACTTTGACGATATTACCTATTCTGCTTTTAATTTTGCAGGTCTTAACAGTACTGCGGTAAATGACCTGTACAAAAATGATTATGTTTGGATTGCAAATCACAACAATGATTGGGATGTATTCTCTCCTACATCAATAACAAATAACAATAATCCAGTTCACTTAATCAGTGTAAACAACAACCTAAACGGTACTGCAACATTCATATTTGATAATCATCACAATTTAACAGAAGATTCGTTGATTGCTATTGTGCATTTTAACAGTACTATCGATGGTTTCTATGACATTGTTTCTGTCTCTAGTCTAACATCAGTGGTTGTCAACTTAACGTTGGATAGCTCAGTAACAACTATTTCTGGTTTTGCATTGGCTATCAGACTGCAATCACATCGTCTATTAACCCCAAGCGACATAAGTTATCTTCCATTGATTGATAATGAATTTGTAAGAAACAAGGCTTGGGTAGATTACGGTGCTGACGGTAATTGGGCAGTTTACGATAAGGTAAACAATTACACTTCTAACGTAGTAGACACGTATGGTGATATTAATACCTTCGGTAACAGTGTTGCGTATAGTCCGTTGCTAGGTTATTTCTTTGCAGACAAAGGAACTAGAAAAGTTCATAGAATGACTTATGAACCAATGCTAGACATTTACTCTACACAAGAAATATTACAACCTTTATTTGGTAGAACATCTCCTGCTACTTACGGAACTTGCGTAATAGTTCAAGGTGATATGTTAGTAGTGTCACAACCTGATAACTTTGGAACTAACAGTTTTATTTGGATTTATAAACTTGTTAATACACAAAAAGTAAAACGTGCAGTGTATCAGCAGTACATTTGGATCTCTGGTGGTGGTATAGGTCAACATATGACAATGTCCGGGGACACAAACTACCTATATGCAAGCGCAGATACTTACAGTGGTGCAACTGTGTTCCAAAAGAATGTAGTTCCCTTCATTGATACAACAGGTATCTTATTGAAAGAAACTGCAACTGTTGGTGCTACAACACTAGTGGTTACTGGGAATAGAGTAACAGACTTGCCATCAGGTGAAGAAATTACATTCTCTACTATCGATTCATCAATCATTAGCATGGTAGTAACTGCAAAGTATTTTAGTAACACTAACACTACAACATTCTACTTGTATGATCCACTAACAGTTGAAATTCCTGCAGGAGCACAGATATTAACATCGTCAATCAACTATTCTTTCGTTGGTTCGTTTACTGCGGGTAATGATGTGACTGATGGTTTCTCATTATCTATGGCAACTACGTACAACGGTGATATGGTTTTTGTAGGAGCACCTAGCTACGATTTCAGTCAGTTACAACGTGACACTGGTATGGGTTATGTGTTTGAAAGGTTATCAGAGACATTTGAGGTTCAAGTTGATAGCCCTGCAATGACCAATACTATCGTAGTTGTACCTTGGATAACATCTAGTGGAACAGTTGTATCTATAAATGGTGTACGCTATGATACTGTACTAGCCGGAACTAGAGCTGCTCCTGTTTGGGTATATCCAGACGTGTTCATCGCAGGTGCGACCGTGATTTTAATTGGACCCGACGTTTTTGCTGGAGATAGAATTACTGTTGATTCCGTAAACATGGTAGAGAAACAAGTAATTAGTGCATATGATAATCCAAGTCAAGTTAGTAACAATGCAATGTTCTCACAAGGCTTAGATTGTAATATCAGCGGCGCCGATTTAGTTGTGGGAGCCCCTTACTTTATTGATGAGAATGGCGTCGAAGGTCACGTTTATCGTTTCATCAACGAAGGTAAGAAGTACGGTGTCATTACTGGTATTCTTCCAGTAACATTAGCAGAACCTGCAGATATTCTAATCAATCATTTTAGAGTTTCTATCCCTGCAGGTAACGCTAAAGCAGTTGCGGATGCAATTAACTTAGTGGCACTTGATAATATCGTAGCAGAAGCTACTGATGATACCGATGACGGTAAACTGATTGTTAGATTGAGAAATCCAGACTTGGGTCCAATCAACAATAAACTTACTTTAACTGTTTTTGATGGTAACGTGTTATATTATTTAGGTATCAGTGAATATACTAAAACACAAATATTATCTAGCCCGCACACTGAGAAAGGCTCTCAGTATGGTTATAGCATCAAATTCAACGAATATAATTCGTTTGTTGTAAGTGCACCTACAGGAACAAGATTCTTAGGCACTCAGTTTGATTTTACTGATGATGCAAATAACCACAACGATACAGCTTTTGATAACAACTTCACTCAGTTTGTAGACTTTACTGATAGAGCTGGCGCAGTGTATATGTATGATTACTTACCTGGTTACAATGAATCGTTGTTCAACTCTGGTAATTATGTATATGCTCAACCTCTTTCTGATACTGTATCTGATTTAGGACAAAAACCAATGTATGGTAAGTCACTATTTTTCAGACACAACAAAGTTATTGTAGGTACACCTGACTTTAAACCAGCCGAAGTTGGTGGAAGAGTTCTTGTGTTTGAAAACGATGTTAACTTGCAAAACTGGAATATCAGTGGAACAAGTAATGATGTTGTTGATATTTCTAAAGTACAAAAAGCTCAAATATTTGACAACGTGACTAACACTATGATTGCACCATTGGACTACATAGATCCAATTCAAGGTAAGCTATTGGGTGTAGTGAGACACAACATAGACTATGTTTCTTATACCGATCCTGCAGGATACAACACTAACGGATACGGAAACATTGCTTGGGGTGAGGATCAAGTTGGTCAGTTATGGTTTGATCCAACTGACACACGTTTTGTTAACTACCATCAAAGTAGTGTCGCATATAACAGTAAGTACTGGGGTAAAGTATTCCCTGGAAGTACAGTAACAGTTTACACTTGGATAGAAAGTGATGTTACTCCACCGTTCTATGCTGGAACTGGTACTCCTTATGATATTGAACATTATACTGCATCGTCTAATGTTGACTCAACTGGTTCAATAGTTACCAAATATTACTACTGGGTTCGTGGAACAAATAAAGTGTTCACTAACAGCGGAAAAACGTTATCTGATTCGATTTTAGAATCTTACATCAGAGATCCACAAGCTACTGGCATTTCGTTTACTGCGTTCTACTCATCTAGTATTGTTGGTTTATATAATTCGAATGATGTAATTACAGAAAACACAAACTTGTACATAGGATACAGTAACACAGGTGTTGATAATCCATCACACGCGGCTTATCAAATGATTCGTGACGGATCACCTGATGACTTCTTGCCTGGGTTCCCTACAGCACTAAACAACTATAGTGATCCTACAGGTTTGTATTTGAAGTTTATTGATAGTTTTGCTGGTCTAGATACAATGGGTTCAATGGTTCCTAATCCAAATCTACCATCACTTATGAGAATTGGTGTAAGTAACAAGCCAAACCAAAGTATGTTTGTTGATAGATTGAAGGCGTTGAAAAACTATCTTACATATATCAATAGTATACTAGCACAGTACCCAGTATATGAATTCAAAGAGGCATCTTTCTTACATACCTCAGGTTCAACGTATGACACTACTCTGTACTGGAATTATGTTAACTGGTGGGCTACTGGATACAGTGATAGCACAAAAACATTAACGGACGTTGATAGATATTATGAACTACAAACCATAGAAGCATTTGAAGGAATGTTAGTTGGTGTTAATACCAACTCTAGCGGTAGAAGAGAAACATATATCTACAATAATGGTTCTTGGGTTCGTGTTGGGTTGGAAAAGGGAACAATTGAATTTAGTTCAATGTTGTGGAATTATAGTACTAGTGGTTTTGGTCTAGGAACTAGTTTCTTCGATACTGATGCGTATGATAACTATCCTTCAATGGAAACTAGATATATCATTCGTGCAATCAATGAACAACTATTCGTGGGTGAATTGTTCAAGTACAGAAACGAAGGTTTGATTCTAATGTTTGACTATATTCAAAGTGAGAACATTGAATCACATAACTACCTAACATGGTTGAACAAGACTTCATTCATTGACGTAGGCAATACAGTGCGCAATTTAGAAACTTATCCTAAGTTCCAGCGTGATGATGACGAGATGTTGTATGGTTACTTACAAGAGAGTAAACCATACCACGTAGTTATCAAAGACTTCTTTATGCGCTATAGTGGGTTAGAGACTTATAATAGCGGAGTAACTGACTTTGATTTGCCTGCGTTGTATAACACAAGTTTGTACAAATTTGTTTCTCCTCAGTTAGTTTTCAACCCACCAAATGCAACAGAGTTTGCAGTGGGAGACCCAATCTGGGCTACACAAGAATATGTAAATTGGTACAATAACATTGGTCTACAAATGAAAGGTACACCAAACGCAGAAGTTGCGTTAGTTTCTAAGTTTGTGACTGTTACTGATACTGAAATTTATGTTGATAATGCTTACGGTTTGCCAGTTGCAGGTGTCGTTAAAATCAACGGTGAATTGATTGGATACTCTCATGTAGATAGAGTCAAGGGTATATTGCAAGGATTGAGTAGAGGAGCAGAAGATACTGATGTAGTAGAACACTATCCATCATCTAAAATTTACATGGACTTACCAGGTGTAGTTGTAGTTGATACTGGAAGAGGTTATATTGACCCTCCATCAGTTAAAGCAATAGTTGATACTACTAAGTATCCTGCCCCAACAAAAGAAGCAGTGTTGACTCCTATCATGTCTGGTGATAAAGTTATCGGCATCACAGTTAATGATCCAGGTGAAGGGTATGTAACGATTCCTGAAATCTTTGTTGGTCCTTCACTGTCTGTTCAGTTTAATGACTATAACATTGACTTTAATCAGAATACAATTGTTATTAACACTAACAAGTTTGTTACTGGAGACTTAATTCGTTTTGTTCACTTAACACATGCTTCACAAGTTGAGGAACAAGTTACTGGTCTAAAAGACAACACATTCTATTATGTAAAAGTTCTCGCAGAAATAGATGAAAACACTCGTTTGATTTCCCTACACAGTTCGTATGCTCATACGATTCAGGGTGACCATCCAGTTGAGTTGTATACTAAGCAAGAGCTAGTTGTTACTAGAAATGTTCCGTTTGCAGACGAAATGACATATGCATTAGAAATTGCAGCAAAGGCAAGCCCTGTAACTAAAAATACTCGTGCTAGACAAATCAAATCTGTATTACGATACGATAGAACTAGCTACGGTTCCAACATTGAAAAGTGGGAACCGGGTATGTACTGGCCTAGTCCGTTTAACTCGCTAGGGAACGATGCTAGTTCAACTACTAGAATGTATGATGAACAAGCTAGTATCACAGCAGCCAGCTGGCAAGGCGCTATGCTTGATATTACAAATATCAACAATGACCAAGGAACAGTTGTTGCAACAGTTGATTATAGCCATAGTAATGGTCTAGAACCAGGACAAATCAAAGGCTTGAGAATGTATTTCTATAAGACATTCCCTGCTTACCAGTATGATGACACTGCAAACAACGGTGCTAAGTTTAAGATTTATAGACCGCGTTTTGATCCAACAGGTATCACTAACGCTTACTATATTGTTATGGAAAACTCAGGTACAATTTATTCAGATAACTCAGAAATTAGAGTTAGAGGTAGTTTATTGGGCGGAAAAGACGGTCTTAATGACTTTGTGTTGAAAGTACGCTTTGTAACTATTCAAAATGGTATCAGTATCTATGATGTTGAAGGTATTGCTGTCGGCGAATTTAAGATGTACTACGCTAACCCAGTTGCGTCAGACCAAATTAAAGTTTACAACGACCCGTCATTCAGAATTCCTGTATTATATGAAGGCTTCTCGTTCGGCGCCGGTGACTACATCTTCTTACCAGAACCATTCTCAACTAGTGCTGGCTACAAGTATGTAATTCAGGCTACAGTATCTTATCAGGGTAAAGTGTATCGCTGTATCAGAAGTAACAGTGATTTGATTTTTGATTATGCTAAGTGGGCTGAAGTCGATCCAAGTGACCGTTCATTGAATGCAATCGACCGAGTTCTTGGTTACTATAACCCAACAAGTGATATGCCAGGAAATATTCTCCAAGTAGTTCAAGGTATCACTTATCCATACAATGTCTACAAAGGTAACGTTTTTGCAAATGACGAAGTGCTACCATTAGACATGGTATTGCAGGATACACCATTCTACCCAAGAGATATCAATATCACATCAATTGTGTATGATGGTAACAATTACATTGCTACTGCTGATGCCGCAGACCATTCTGTTGTTTTAGTAAGTGAAGACGGAAAGACTTGGAATACTTATAAAGTATCTAACAAAGTATTAGGCTTGTCTGGTATCATTACTACAGATAATCCTAGCTACATTGTAACTGCTAACATTTCATCAGCACCTGTGTTAATTAGTTTTGACATTCAGAACTGGGAAACACTTGGCGCTTATACTCCATATGATGTTATCATCTTCGGTGAGTCAGGATTTGATAGTACAGGTATTCAAGCACCTAGATATCCTATGAGTGCTGTTACTAAACTATACGGTGATTACTATGCAGTTGGTGACAACGGTTACGTAATTAAGAGTTCTAACGGATTGATTTGGTCTGAAGTGTATATGATAGGTAGCAAATTACCTAACACATTAAAAGCCGTAACTGTAGTAGAATCTTACAATTATGCCGGACTTGTTGCTGTAGGATACGGTTTTAAAGTCATAAGCGGAGCTGACAGTGCTGCTCCTGTAATCAATCAAGTTGGTAGAGTATTGTTGTCAGTAGACGGTTCTGAATGGAACTTAGTTGACCCTATCTTCACTAATGAAGAACTACATACAGTGACTTCATCGGAGTCGTTGATAGTTGTAAGTGGTTCTAACTCTACGGTATATCGTTCTAACAACGGTGTAAGTTGGATTGAATCAAATGTCAACGGAGTAGTTTCTTCTACTATTCGAGGAAGTATCTATACAAATGGTACATTCGTACTAATCGGTGATAACGGAACAGTATTGACTTCAGAAGATGGAGTTGAGTTCTATCCGCAAACATCAGGTACTACAAAGAACTTGAAGTCAATAACGTTTGACGGTGAGTATTTTGTTGCGGCAGGTGATTACGGTGTAATTATTCGTAGTAATGATGCTGGTGTTACTTGGCAAGATGTTTCTTTCATCACAAGCAAAGTTCCTAACTATACAATTAAGGGTGACGACTTCGTTTCAGGTTATGGTCCTGAAGAACTAGTTGCAGGTATTGTGAATGATACATTGAGTATGAAGGTTATTACTAAACCAGGATCTTTCTGGGATACTAACACCTTAATCGATACACAAAATGATATTGTTTATGGATACACTGGATTTGGTATGCAAGCAAAGAGAGTTACTCCAGACTTTAACAATAAGTTTAGTTTTGATGGTATTTTAGATAACCCTGTTCAACTTGCAGTGTTCGTTGAAGATAAAATCACAGGTTTGTCTACTAGAATATACCAAGATGTTACAACGTCAACACAAAACCCATACACTTATTCAATCGATTGGGTAAGCAAAACTATCACAATGAATACCGCAGTAGCATCTACTGAAACAGTATTTGTCGAAGTGTATGACTTTGGTAACGGTAGAGAAGTTATAAGAACTAACTCTATTAACACCCCATTGGGTGTAAATTCAGATACTGGAACTAGTCAGTTCACATTGCCAAACTATAAGTTTGTTCAAAACTTCAGTCTGTTTAGTGCAAGCGATGTTACGTTTGACCCAGTGGTATTCTGTAACGGTGTTAAGTTGTCGAGCAGTGATTATGATGTTGAATTTATCCCTGAAGGAACTAGAGTTACTTTCAGTAGCTTATACGACACCTCAGTAGATTACATCACGTTCATTATTTTGAGTTCTACATTGATACCAGAATACAACATTACTAAGTTTGGATACAGCTTACTAGAAACTGAAGTATTTGATTATGTAGATACAAACACATTTACATTAGTAAATTATATTGGTGGTTCAAATACAGATGATGCTATCGTTGAGTTAAACGGAAAACGTTTGAACTCTACGCAATATTCGTTTGATACTGAATTGAGTACTATCACGATTGTTGACACATTGGCATCAGGTGATATTGTTAGCGTAACAACATACCATGATACTAAACGTCAACAGTTGGTAACTACTGAGTTAGACACGTTTGTTACAAACGAGTTTGCATTTGTTGATAATACTACTTCAATTGTTGTTTCAGGTGAAAGATATCCAACTATCACAATTACAACGAAAGATAATCATACGTTTGTTGACGGTGATTTAGTTCGTATTGACGGTTTAAAGGGAATGTTAGAGTTAAACAATACTACACACTATGTAAAAGTTAAGACGGCTAAATCTTTTGAGTTGTACGAACAAGTTACGTTGCAAGGTCAGGATCTAGTATTCTTCCCACCGACAAGCGGTAGTGGTTTGGGTAAGTTTATCCCTAGTGGTTATGCATGGAAAGACGAAGATACTATTCAAATCACTAGTGACTTTACATATAATACCGGTTCTAGAACTTGGGTTACTGTAAACGGTGAGCGTGTAAATCCAGAAAATCTACGATTCAACGAAGATAACAAGTTGAGCATCATGGCTCCTATCGCACTAGGTGATAATGTCATTATTACTTCTATGGTTTCAAATGCGACACCTGGGCAGTTAATCTATCATATTAGTGTTGACAAGAAGGGTAACGGTGCGATTTATAGAGTTCAGGATAATGTTTGGTTAACTCAACCGTTGTATCTATACGAAGATTCTATCCACGTTAATGATGCTAGAAAACTAGTTAATAACGTAGTTGAAAATGTTTCAGCAGTTACCACAGACGCAGGTATCGTAGCACAGTTGTCATATAGAATTGAAGATATGTCCGGTGTAGTCGTTCAAAACGTTAACACATTGTCAATTTTGGGCAAGGATCAGTATGTTGTTAAGAACGTTAACAGTAGACCTACTGTAATCTTTAATTCAGGTGTCTCTGAAGGTGACAACTTGGTTATAACTATCCAAATTGGACATATTGTTGAAATCAACGGTGAACAGATTCACTTTAGAACAGTAGACTTTGTTACAAACACTGTTTCTGGTCTAACTAGAGGTATCAAGGGAACTGGTATTAAGAAGGTTCATAATACTGAATCATATGTACACGGGTTCAATGATGTAACTAAGCTAGATCCTATCTACTATAACAACATTATGAGCAGTACAGATATTACTCCGATGGGAGATCCGATACAGATTAGCTCTGCTCCGGCAGCGAGATTCCTGAGAACTGGGTCTTATTAAGAGATAAATAACATATGAATGATAAATCCGAAGATTTGCAAAAAGAAGAAACCGAGGATACGATTCCCGATGAACAGTCGGGATTCTACTTCAGTTCTTTTCTTAAAATCCACGATCCTAACACCAAAGAAATTTTAGTACAAACACGGGGCGACAATTAATGGCACACGCATCAATACCAATTACTATCGAAGGCTTCTTAAAAGTCTACGATCCGAATCCAGAAACTTATGAGGTTTTCTATGATGGTCACAACGCAATCCACTACGAGAACATTTCTGTAGCTATTGCTGACACACTAAGTTCACGTGGATTTGGGTCTATTTTTAAAATGGCTTTCGGTAACGGCGGCTCAAGTATTGACGATACTGGTATCATCACATATTTGCCCCCTAATACTACTGGTCAAAACGCTGGTTTGTACAATCAAACCTATGCAAAGATTGTAGACGATACAAACGTTTTAAACGGTGATCCATCACGTAACAAGATGGTTCCTAGTCACACTGCTGGTAAAGTCTATACTGATATTATTGTTCAATGTTTACTAGATTACGGTGAACCTGATGGACAATCAGCATTCGATAACGGAACACAAGCAGATTCTCAGTTTATGTTTGACGAAATCGGATTAATTGCTGACTACGGGGTAGATTCACGTGGTTTTGAGCAGTCAAAACTACTTACCCATGTTATTTTTCACCCTGTACAAAAGAGTTTGAACCGTCAGATTCAGATTGATTACACAATCAGAATTCAGTCGCTAACTAACTTGGTAACAGTTTAAGATAAATACTAGAACACAAATTTGCGGAGCATCTAAATGGCATATACAATTATAAGAAGCGATGGGACTACATTAACAACCATCCAAGATGGTACAATTAATACAACCAGCACTTCCTTGGGCTTACCCGGTAGAAACTATGCAGGTTACGGTCAGACTTTAAACACTAACTTTGTACGTCAACTTGAAAACTACGCTAGTGGAACACCCCCAACTAACGCTTTACGCGGTCAGTTGTGGTATAACACTAGTTCAAACACACTAAACGTTTGTCCAACAGACGGTGTAACTAACCCTGCAACTTGGGTGACACTAGCTGCAACTAACGCATCAGGTGATACTACATTAGGTAATATTACAACTACAGGTGATGTTAGTATTGGTGGAGATTTAGTAGTAGACGGAGACATTACAGGTGATACAATCACTGTTCGTTTAGCTACTGTTTCTGAAACTTTAACAGCAGTTACAGGTAATATCACACAAGCTGATATCCCTTCAATTACAACAACTACTATTACTACTGGTTCTGCTACTACTGCAGGGACAATCACTGGTACATGGAGTGTTGTCGGTAATAACACTACTGGTGGAAATGCTTTCTCTGTTGTGAGTGGTAACATTGCGTTTGCTGGTTCAAGCGTTAACGGTATCAAGTGCGACAACTACATGTACGCAAACGGCGCAGCGTTTAATCCATCAGGAACATACACGAACGCAAACGTAGCAGATTTCTTGCCATCAGCATATTACTCATTAAGAGGAGCATCTGCTAACCTTCAAGTAAACAAACTAACTACTAACTTTATCGCAGGTGGCGGTGAAATTACAGGTATCTGGACATTGGGTACAGGTGCTAGAATTGAAGCAACTTATGCTGACTTAGCAGAACGTTTTGAAGCAGACGACCACTATGATGCAGGTACTGTACTAGAAATTGGCGGCGAAAAAGAAGTTACTGCGGTAGTAGACGAATTATCTGAAGAAGTTTTCGGTGTCGTTTCTAATACGGCAGCTTTCACTATGAACGGTAAAGCAGGTTCAGATAAAACTCATCCAGCAATCGCTGTTTCAGGCAGAGTTCAAGTTAAAGTCGTAGGGGCAGTTCGTAAAGGACAGCGTCTAGTCTCCGCTGGTAAGGGCAAAGCCCGTGCAGCTAAGAAGGGCGAGGCTACAGCGTTTAACGTTATCGGTCGTGCATTAGAACATAAAACAACTGAAGAATTGGGAACAGTTTTAGCAATCGTTGCAATTACGAAGTAAGGATATAAAATGACTTACGCATCAAGACAAAAAATTGTAAGCGGTGACTATAACAGTTTATTGGGAACAGGCACAGACGCAAACACGTATAATACTGTATGGGCTAGTGGAACTAGTACAGCTGGTTATGGTCAAACTGCACTTGCAAACGTTTCTTCACAAACTAAAGTTGCGGCATCTAACTGGGCTTCTTTGATTAACGGTGTGACTAATATTGCTAGTCATCAAGGTGTAGCTGTAACTGCATTGACTGCCCCACAGACAGGGCAAAAGATTGCATATCTTTCAGCATTACCTACAAACTTAACAACTATCTATAACGCTAGAAACAATGCGGCTGCACAAGGTACTACTTCTGCTACTTCAGTTTCAACAGCAGGTACTTGGTTAGATAAGATTACATACACGTTTACTGTTACATTTGGTACTGCTGACCAAGCACGTTATTTCTTTAACGCAGGTGGACAGATTAAATTTACTGCTAGTCATGCAACAACTACTGCAGGTGTAAACCAATTGTTAAACGCATTGTGTACTGCTATGGGAACTATCACGCTTAGTGCTCCTAGTTCAGGTGCAATCACAGTTGCAGGGGTAACATACAACGGCGTTTCTAAGATTGGTGGCGCAGGAACTCCTGCATCTACTGGTACTAACTTAGGTTACTATGGTTTAACTACAAACGCACAAACAATATTCAAGCAACTAGCAGATCCTGCATCATCAGTAACTAAGTACTTAGGTACATTCATTCAAATTGATGCAAAAACAAACGGAACTCAGTTGTCTAAGGGCGATAACGGTAACATTTTGACTTTTACTGTTACAGTCGATGAAGTTAGTACACAAAACTCAGGTCTACATACAACAGTAGATACAGTGGCTGCTGGTACACAAGTTACTCTAACTGTATGTCCACCATCAACTACGTATCTATCTAATACTTGGGGAACCCCAACCGTAGCAGGCTCAGTATCTAGCATCGCTTAATTTTAATTGGGCAGTTCGGTATCTCATTAAATACTCTCAGGAGTGTTTATGGATACCGAAAACCTTATTAAAGAAGCCAAAGCTAGATTCAGTCATAATTCAGCCAAAGCATATCTCTCAGACAAATATCAATCAAAGCTCTCGGTAGCAGAGCAAGGTGGCTTGTGGAAAGTCACACCCGAACTAATTGTTTTTCTAGACAGCACAGTATTAGAAGAAATGATTTTGGTTGACTCATTTGGAAACCCAGTCAAAGTAAACAGACAACAGTTGTTGGTTAAAGTAAGAGACACTTACAATAACGTAATGGAACAATGGTACAACGAGTACAAAGAACTTGAGAACAAGAGATGAGCAAAGGCGTAATCTTATTTGCGTATAACAATAGAAAGTTCGATTATTTCAAAATGGCAGTTGCTACTGCTAAACGAATCAATCGGTTTTTAGACTTGCCAGTAACTGTTGTAACCGATGAGTCCACTGACATTGATAGCTATAACTATAATTTTGATAAAGTAATAGTGAATCAAGCAGACACTAGTAATCTTAAAGATAAAGAACTGTGGATCAATAAGGGTAGATACAATGCGTATGAGTTCAGTCCATATGATGAAACAATCGTACTCGATACCGATTATATGGTCAACAGTCAAACACTATTAAAGACTTTTGATTTTGATTCAGACTTAGTATGCCATAACTCAACAAGTGTACTTATGGTGCCAGACGCATCACAGGAACTAATGAGCAACTACAGCATTAGAACACTATGGGCTACTGTGATTAGATTTAGAAAATCAACGTATAGTAAGCAAGTATTTGAATGCATGAAAATGGTTCAAGACAACTATAACCATTATATGAATAGCTATAGATTGAATAGTCTAATGTACAGAAACGACTTTTCACTGACGATAGCAACTAGAATAGTTAACGGGCACACAGAAGATAACAGAAACTATCTGCCATGGAATCTAGTTCATGTCGGGAACAACACAACAATCTATCGTGAATCAGACACCGAATATACAGTTATGTATGATAACTGGCAACGAAACAAATTGAGAAAAGAGTACCTAGTTGTTAAAGATATGGATTTCCATATGTTAAACAAAAAGAACTTTTTGGAGTTAATATGAACAGAGGATTTGTAATCATGGCTCAGAACACAGAAGATACAGACTATGTATCCTGTGCTAAACAGCTTGAACAAAGTATTAAAAGACTAATGCCCAATGAGAGTGTCACTATCATAACTAGTGATATGCTACCTGAGGGCGATTTAGCCCCCGACAGTAAGTGGAAGTTAATTAACGACTATCAAGTTTACGAAGCAAGCCCTTACGAATATACAATTAAACTAGAAGCAGATATGGTTGTCACTAGTGATATCTCATACTGGTGGGATATCTTGCAAGAACGTGATGTTGTTGTGAGTTCAAATGTTAGAAACTTTAAGGGTGAAGTATCAAATAACATGTTCTACAGAAAGTTCATAGTCGATAACAAATTACCTAACGTATATAACGCTATGACTTATTTTAAAAAATCACCAGTTGCTGAAGATTTCTTTAACACAGTTAGGAATATCTTTCAAAACTGGGAACAGTACAAGAAAATCTTAAAATGTGATCCTGACGAGATAGCAACTACTGACTGGGTATACTCTATTGCGTGTCACTTGCTGGGCGTAGAAAATACTACATTACCTACATTTACTGAAATGACTATGACACACATGAAGCGTCATATTAATGGGTTGATACAAGATGATTGGACTAGAGAGTTAATCACCGAGATACTACCCGAAACAATACGCATCAACGGGTTCCCACAAAAGTACCCATTACATTACCATGTGAAACAGTTTAGTAACACTTTGGAGAAACATTATGGATGAAATAGAACTTGATTTTGAAATTCCAGTGTTTGTTCCACCCGAATTTAGACTATATTATGATGACAACGGCTCAGTAATATGTTATACTTGTGACAAACTTGAGGGACAATTTATTGTTGTATCACCCGAAGTGTTCGCACAGGGTCGCCCTGATATTAAAGTTATCAACGGTAAGATACAAGAGAAGATTACAGGGTTAGTCTTATCTGTGTTAGAAGAATCAACAACAGGAACTAGAACTTCAAGTGAAGATGTGTTTATTATTGTAAATGAAGATTACACAGGACCATCTAAACATTGGGAACTAAAACATTATGAGTTATGATATTGTAGATGTAGCAGATTTAGACTGTATCTATTTGAGCTATGACGAACCACAGAAAGAAGAATTTTGGGTCAAGATTAAGAACATGGTACCCTGGGCCAGACGTGTCGACGGCGTTAAGGGCAGTGATGCTGCTCATAAAGCAGCCGCGGAAGCCTCTTCTACTGAACGATTTATTCTAATTGACGGAGACAATATGCCGAACGAAGATTTCTTTAATCTTCAGTTTGACTTTAGAGACAAAGACCCTATCTATCAACAAGCACAGTTTAGATGGAAAGCTATCAATAGTATCAACGGCTTACGCTATGGTAACGGTGGTATGAGTTCATGGACAAAGACTTATGTTATGAACATGAAAACCCATGAGCATAGTGATGGCAATGATACTACTACAGTAGACTTCTGCTTAGATAGTCAGAACAATACTTACTGGGCAATGTGGGATTGTTATAGTACAACTTATCCTAACTATACACCCTTTCAAGCATGGCGAGCAGGCTTCCGCGAAGGTGTTAAGATGTGCTTGAACGGTGGGAAGAAACCTTCAGTAGAAGATTTCAAGGGAGATGTTCCCGGTAGAAACATGAACAACTTAACTATCTGGCACAATGTGGGTAGTGATGTAGAGAACGGCATGTGGGCTATTTACGGTGCAAGACTAGGTACATATATGACTATGCTTACTGAGTGGGATCCTAAAGAAGTTCAATGGTTTGATAATTTCGAGAAACTCTGGCTACATGAGCAGAATGTTAGTCCCAAAGATGGTGCTGACGAGATTGGCGACCATTTAAAATATAAATTAGGCTTACCTATCTGTACATTGAGTCCCGAGCAATCATTGTTCTTTAAGCGTCATTATAACAGTGACAAACATAATCTAGGTCCTCTAGTAAAGGAAATGGATGTGATTCGTAAAATCGAGGGCTGGTAATGCGCTCATTAAATGAAACAAAGAAACTTATCGACACGGTAAGTCCAACATTTTGTGCCGCTAAATGGTACAACGCAACTATATGGTTAAGTAATGGTAGAACAGCAAGTTGTCATCACCCAGTCGCCCATCACATTCCTGTGGAGTCGATTAAAGTTAATAGTTCGGCGCTTCATAACACCGACTACAAGAAAGAACAGAGAAAATTAATGCTTGAGGGTCAAAGACCCGAAGAGTGTAGTTACTGCTGGCGCGTAGAAGATAATAAAGACGATACAATATTCAGTGACAGAATATACAAAAGCCACATCTATAGAACTATGGATATTGTTAGTCTAATGAAGTCAAACTATAAAGAAGATTTAGATCCAAAGACACTAGAAATTGCGTTTGATAACTTATGTAATTTAAGTTGCACATACTGTAATTCAGAGTTTAGTTCAACTTGGTCAACTGATATTAAGAGTAACGGCATTTACCCGGGAATGAAAACCCCCGGCGGACATACTTATAAGCATTCAGCAGAGTTTACACTTAATACAGATAAAGAAGTAGAGAATCCATATATTACTGCTTTCTTTGAGTGGTTAAATGGTTCATTGAAACATAACTTACAAGAGTTACGAGTTACCGGGGGAGAACCCTCACGTAGCCCACACTTCTGGAGATTGTTAGATGAGTGTAAGGGTAGTAACTTTGACTTTGCTACGAACAGTAACTTAATCATGACCGATGATAGGCTAGATAAACTAATCGAAGTTGCGGGTCAGTTTAGGAACTTTGACTTATATACTAGCTGTGAGAGTTATGGTAAACACGCAGAGTTTGTCCGTCATGGATTAAATTATGATAAATGGAAACATAATCTAACAAGATTCGCATCAGAAGCAAAATACCGTAATATTCATGTGATGATGACTATTTCGGCACTAAGCGTCTGGACAGTTAAAGACTTTATGCTGGATATATTGAATATTAGAAAACAATATAACAGACGAGACATATTCAGCATGAGTTTGAATATCTTGCGCTTCCCAAGCTTCCAGTCAGTTAACATGATTGATGCTGAGATTAAAAACAAACTGGCTACAGAATTAAATGAGTTTGCAGAAGATAAGAAAACAGAACTAACCGAATCTGAATATAATCAAGTGTTGCGCTTAGTAGCATACCTACAGAAAGTAGACAAAGCATACGAGGACAATGATGATTATCACAGTAAAGCCAACGATTTAATTATATTCTTAAACGAATATTCAGACCGTAGAGATATGGTATTGGAAGATTATTTCCCCGAACTGTTTATAGAATGGTTCAATTTATTAAAATTAAGAGAATTAAATGAGTGAACAACATAAAGACAATAACTTAGATGTGCATAAAGTAGATTCGTACTTTAATTTCCTGCATGAAAAAGCACGAGAAATTAATAGTGTAAGCCCTACAATGTGTCTTGCTAAGTGGCTACAGTCTACTATCTTGTTATACAACGGGGAAACACATTCATGTCACCATCCCTCACGACACAAGATTACATTAGCCGATATTAAAGATAACCCAAAGGGTATCCATAATACAGTAATTAAGATACACGCTAGGGAAGAGTTATTAAACGGCATTCAGACCAAAGAATGTGACTATTGCTGGCGTATTGAGAACTTAGATAAGAGTTATATCAGCGACCGTATCTATAAATCAACTTATTCATGGTCTTTGCCCTATCTAAATGATGTAGTTAAATCGGGTCAGGGTAAAGATATTGACCCTACATATATGGAAGTTGCGTTTGATTCAACTTGCAACTTTAAGTGTATCTATTGTAGTCCTTCAAGTTCTAGCAAATGGCAAGAAGAAGTAGAACAACATGGTCCTATCCCACAGAGTAACTATAACTTATATGATATTAAGTGGCTAAAAGATACCGGACAACTACCTATTCCTAATAGGGAACATAATCCTTATATTGAAGCATTTTGGAAGTGGTGGCCGGACTTATATCCTAAACTGCACACATTCAGAATCACGGGCGGGGAACCGCTTTTGAGCAAGCATACCTGGAAAGTGTTTGACTATATTAAAGAACATAGTAACGATAACCTAGTGTTCGCTATCAATACTAACTTAAACGCCCCGGACAAACTTGTAGATAAGATGATTGAAGAAATCAATCTAATTTCTAATAATGTAAAGATGGTTGATGTATATACATCACTAGAAAACACAGGTGAGCAGGGAGAATATTCAAGATATGGAATGAATTATGAAGAATTCTTGAATAATGTATATAAGGTATTAGATAATACCCCGGAAAATACTCACTTGCACTTTATGACAACCATTAATGTAACAAGTGCCCCAACATTAATTAACTTTTTGCAATTAATCAAGGACCTGAGACTTAAATATAAGTTCAGTAAACATGAGTTCAGAGTTAGAACACATTTGTCATACTTGCGCTGGCCTGAGTGTTTCCAGCTTACACTATTGAGTGAGGAAGACAAACAAAAGTACAGTAGAGAATGGCAACAGTTCATGGATGAGAATATGTTAACTAGCAAGAAAGACCCGTCAGAAACATTTTACTTAGAAGAAGTTGACCAGATGAAACGGTTGATTGACTATATGAATAGTAAGAAAGAAGATGAACGGGTTTATGACGATTTTAGAAGTTACATTAAAGCACTAGATACTAGACGCAAAACAGACTTTATAGATACATTCCCTGAATTAACATACTTAATGGATGACAGTTATTATGGATAAATATTGCCCACTACCCTTTAATCACATGAATATTCACCCTAACGGCAACGTGGGTATTTGCTGTGTAAGTAAAATGGACGGACCCGACAGTGGTTTCGCACGGGATAATAACGGAATGATGATGAATCTAAGACGTAATACTATAGACGAGATTTACAATTCCAAGACTTATATTAAGATACGCAACGAGTTATTAGAGAACAAAGAACCCAAAGCGTGTGAGGGCTGTTATAAGATAGAACAACACGGTGGTTCTAGCCGTAGAAACATGGAAGTTAATCGTTGGGATCACTTTACGGAGCCTAAATTAGAATTCATTGACTTGCGCTTGAGTAACCTTTGTAATTTAAAGTGTATGATGTGCTACCCAGACAGTAGTTCATTGTTAGCGGCTGATTATAAGAAATGGGCAGAAAAATTACCCTTTGTTTCTAATAATGACAGTAGCTATGAATTATTTCAATGGTTTGACGAGGGTATTGTTGACCAATTAGAAAAGCATAAAGACACATTAAAGTATTTGTATATCAATGGTGGTGAGCCATTCATTATGCCCATACAGTGGAAGATGCTTGAGAAGTTAATCGACTGGGGTGTTGCTAAGAATATCAGTATAAGCTATAACACAAACTGTACAACATACGATGAATCATACAGTGAGTATTGGAAACACTTTAAAGACGTAAATGTAGGATGCTCAGTAGATAGCGTGGGTGACAGAAACAAGTTCATTAGATACCCCGCTAACTGGGAAAAGACTAACGACCATATATTAAAACTAGCACATGATCCTAACGTTACCTCAATGAATATTACTAATAGTATTCAATGGTTAAATGCCCCATTTTTAGATGAATTTTACGAGTGGGCTATCCCAATTACTAAGATTAAACCACATACTACGATTAATCAAAACTTTGTTGTGTTTCCCCATTATCTATCGTTAAACTGTGCTAGTAACGAGTTCAAAGAACAGTTATATGACTTGTATTTTGATAGTAAATTCAAGGATCAAATACTAACCGCAACAATGCAGTCTTACTTAGATACAAAGACTGCGGACGATACACTATGGAATCAAGGCTTACAGTTCTTAGACGCTGTAAGTGAAACAAGAAAGATGGGAAACTGGAGAGACATTTTCAATTATGAGTATAGATTCTAAAAACAACAAATCAATTTGCCCCTATCCTTTCACGCACAGTTATATTGGCTCACGATATGAGCGTAAATTATGCTGTGTCGCACAAGATATTCCTGAACTAGAAAAGACTACACTAGACGAATACTGGAACAGTGACAAACTAAAAGAAACCAGACTTAAAATGCTTAAGGGTGAACCCGTAAGTGATTGCCGTCGTTGCTATGAGTTTGAGAAACTAAACATTGAATCGTTACGTGAAACAAGTTGCAACGAGAATGATTTAGATATCATTACCCGTAACATGCAACCAGACGGTACAATGACAGTGGGACCGAACTATTTCGACCATAGAACAATACATTGTAATTTACAGTGTATTAGTTGTGGATATCATTATTCAAGTACACATATTAAACTTAGAAAAGAAATGTGGAACGTTGAAGATGGGTTCGTCATTGATTATGAATACGAAGACCAAGAAGCCGAGGATATTATTCAATCTATATTAAAGAAAGAATGTAATTATATCTATTGGGCGGGCGGAGAACCATTATCTAGCCATGTTCACTGGAAAGTCGTGGACAAAATGTGTGAATTATTAGATAATCCTGAATATACTGATTATGTAAAGAATATCAGAGTTCACTATAATACAAATATGACCAAGAGTTTGTGGAAGGGTAAGAGTATTCCACAATTACTAGAGTTCCATCAGCCTAGTATTCAAGCTAGTATTGACGGCACACATGAGACATTTGAGTACACTAGAGACGGTGGCAAATGGGATGAAGTTAGTAAGAATTGGCATGATTTCTTTACTGTATTGAATAAGAACAAACAATCGGGTGTTGCTACTGTATTATCCGCTCCTGTTATATTTGATATTGATAGATGGTTTGAGTTCTTTGAACCCTACGACCCTATCATATACAATCACAAGTATCTATGTGATATTAAATCATATCCTAGCGGTGCGCAGGGTTTCTTAGATATTAGACTATTCCCCAAAGAAATATGCGAAAGAGTTGTTAATCACGCAATCAAGCGTTTTGAAGAAAGTAATCTGAGGGGCAAAGAAAGAACGGTGTCGGTGTTACAGTCATATATAACTGAGAGAGAACAAAATAAAGAGTTCTTTGAGAATGAATATCTATTGAAAGAAGTTAAAAAGAAAACCAAATATAGAGATATGTTTTTAAAGACAAATAGACAGTTTGAAGAAGTTCTTAAAATAATCGACACAGAAGCGTATAATTGGTACAAAAATCTATGACAAATAAAATATATTGCCCATCAATGTGGAAGTCAGTGCATATTGACACTGATGGATACTTAACTCCATGTTGTCTTTTCGTTAAAATGGAAGACAAAAAGACCAAGATTACCCAAGTACAGAATATCAGTGAAGTACTACACGGGGAGTTTAATGAGTATAGAGAACAAATGGATAAAGGTGAATGGCCAAGGGGCTGTCATCAGTGTAAGTTTGCGGAAGAAGAGGGTCGTGCTAGTAAACGAGAGCAAGATATGTGGATGCTTACTTCAGGATTAATGCGTTCAGACCCACAAAATGTTCAGCTAGAATACCTACAATTAAAGACGGGTAGGTTGTGTAATTTACAGTGTACAATTTGTACTCCAGCGTGTTCTACTAGCATTGCTACCGAGCAACTAAAGAGTGGCAAACTATCCAGAAAGATGTATGATATCTATCAGCAAGATATTGCCTGGAGTTATGATATCAAAGAGTACGAAAAGATGACTCCGCCCGACAGTTATTTTAGAATAGATATTGCTGGTGGCGAACCATTAATGAATAAAACACATTTTAAATGGTTAGACCAATTAACTAACACTAGTCAGACACAGTTATTGTACAATACTAACGGAACTTTCAGACCTACAAGAAGTGAAATTGATATCTGGAAGAAGTTCAGAGGTATCTGGATGGCGTTCTCTATTGATAGTTATGGTAAGAAGTTTGAAGATTTACGAGTGGGAGCTAAGTGGGATGAAGTATTAAGTAACTTAAAATACTGTCAGGAAGAAATCGTTAACAAAGAGTTCGACAATAACAGTAATTGCTCAGTGGTCATGACCGTGAGTAAATTTAATGTCATGGATGTTTTTGAGCTATATAAAATAATCATGGAGAATGTTAAGTTCAATCATAGTGAACCTGTCAACTTTAACTATCTATACTACCCAGAAACAATGAGTTGTCACAACATGGAAAAGAGTGAGATTGAGAAGGTTATTAGACTATATGACGATAACATTCCTCTATTAAATCCTAACACCAAGATGTATAAGCAATCAAAAGATTTAAGAGATAGTTTAATTACGTTCTTAGAGGATAAAACGGTATGAAACAACCACAACGCATATTAATCATGGGCTTGCCCGGAGCAGGCAAAACATACTTAGCAGAACGATTAAAGAAGAATTTACAAGACCACGGAAAGACTGTGGGCTGGCTAAACGCTGATGAAGTCCGTAGACATTATGATGACTGGGATTTCAGTCGTGAGGGTCGTATCCGTCAAAGCCATCGTATGCGTGAACTAGCAGATACATCAAATACTGATTATTGTATCGTAGACTTTGTTGCCCCTCTAGTTGAAATGCGTAATAACTTTAGAGCAGATTGGACTATCTGGGTAGACACAATAGATGAAGGAAGATACGAAGATACAAATAAGATGTTCGTAAAGCCCGAGATTTATGATTTTAGAATAACAGAACAAAATGCAGACAAGTGGGCAGAGTTTATTAGTGACCATATAGCAGATAATCGTAGACGTCCTCAATTTGACGGTAAGAAAGAAACTGTACAAATGTTGGGTCGCTGGCAACCATGGCATAAAGGTCATCGTGCGTTATTTGAACGAGCTATCGCTAAGACAGGGCAAGTGTGTATTATGGTTCGTAATTGTCAGGGTTGGAATAATTCAAACCCCTTCGACTTCTTTCAAGTATGTAATAATATTAAAAGAGACTTAGAACCTTTATATCAAGGACAGTTCCAAATTCAATTAGTTCCGAACATCACTAATATTACTTATGGTCGTGATGTGGGTTATTCTATTGAGCAAGAATCATTTGACGAATCTATCGCTAGTATCAGTGCAACAAAGATTCGTAAGGAAATGGGTCTTGAGTGAGACTAACATACGTTCAATAGCTAAGACTATAAGCTGGAGATTTACTGGCAGTTTCGCTACGTTCTTAATATCATATATTATATTGGGTGATTTTACTATTGCCGGTTCTATTGCAGTAGTACAAATAATTGCAAACACAATATTGTATTTTATCCATGAAAGAATTTGGAATAAAATACAATGGGGAAGAAAATGAGAGATGTATTTTATTTCGGGGACAAGCCAAATGTGCATCCTCGAGAACAATTTGTTAATAGTTTAACAGAAGCGATTAGTTTAAGTCGTAGTGAACACTTTTGGATCATCAATGAATATTGTGATTATACAGATTTTGACTGGGACTTTGACTTTGATTTATTACCCGATGAAGATGTATGGGCACAAGATTATATCAATGTATTCCCTAGTCAATGGTGTAAAGACAGTGGAACATGGTTATGCCCAACAACAGGGTGTACAGACAAAATATATCGCTCAGATGTAACACCTGTACAAAGAAAGAACGAGGTTAATCGTCACTGGGAAACATTATATAATGTGAACTTTGACTATTCATGGCACCCCGATAGTGACGAACCACCCTTTATATATGTGTTCGGGAATCAATGGCATCGTGCAGAAGATATGCACACTGTATATTATAAAGTTGAAGGTGCGACTGATTATAAGTTCATGGACATTAAAGCTACGTTAAAAGAGAATATGAGTAATTGGGTTAGTCCCACTAATGTTGAAGACTTTGATTATTCATGGGTTCCTAATCCCCATGACTTACCTTATATCTATCAATTCGGCACACAGTGGGCTAAGACACATGGACCTGTATATTATGTTGAGGGTGCAACCGAAGTAAAATACGTCAGTGATGTTGTTGCTACGGTAAAGAAAGATATGACATTTTGGTCTATTCCTGCTAATGTTAACGTTGATGAGTTCGATTTCTCTTGGCATCCTGATGCGACTAGCCCTCCCTATATCTATCAGTTCGGTACTATATTAGATGAACTTGACGGTCCCAGATACTTAACTCCCGGTAATGACGGAACTGTTGTTCACTTAGAACGTTTTGAGATTATACTAGAAGAACTAGAGTTCCCTAAGTATTATATTAAGACAACATTGGAAGATTT
>JACCEC011504354.1_pt1 | contig 35035 bp, 34 predicted proteins | sample 7450121 | NCBI WGS metagenome assembly JACCEC01 (sample SAMN15323455, study PRJNA562643) | freshwater metagenome | isolation source: river surface water | place: USA:Blue River Watershed | collected 2017-08-18 | reverse complement strand
TTTTAGATCATTGTAAGAAAAAGGAAAGGCATTTAGATCAGATGCGGCCACGGCCAAACGCAGGTAAGAAATGCGGATGTCTTTTTCACCTGACCCAAACAATTCCTGGAGGATCCTTTTCCGAGCTGAATCGCTCATGGAAAGCAAGTGACTGGCCGAACCCTGACTAAGCGTAAAGCCAAAGCCGTCCATGGATTGGTAGGTGGAATCTGGATACAGGCTGATCTCTGCAGAAGGTATTCCTAAACCAGAATTTGAATCTGCTTGCTTTTGGAATAGGATCCCTGACTTGGGATCGGTCAGCCAAAAGGAAGGCGCCTGTGCTTTGGCAGAAAAGCCAAAGGAGAGGAGAAGTAAAAGAAGGAGGGTAGGTCTTAGAAGCATAGGGCAAACCTTTGAGGTATTATTTAAAACCTCGAAGGTTTCAAACAAAGAAATTTTCAAAACCTTCGAGGTCAATTAAAAAACCTCAAATGTTACTAAAACCTTCGAGGTTAAAGAAAACCTCAAAGGTTACTTACGTGCAAGTGCTCTTTTTGCGGCTTTAACAATGTTTTCGGCATTGAGGCCATACTTTTCTAGGAGTTGAGTTGGAGTACCCGATTCACCAAAACTATCGTTCACTCCTACATATTCCAAAGGAGCTGGGTTGTGACGAATCAAGGTTTGTGCAATGCTGTCACCTAGACCTCCATTGACTTGGTGCTCTTCAGCAGACACAGCGCAACCGGTCTTTTTCACCGATTCCAAGATTGCTTCGGTATCCAAAGGCTTGATCGTGTGGATGTTGATTACCTCTGCATGGATTCCTTCCTCACGGAGCATGGCCTCAGCGACTACTGCTTCCCATACGAGATGTCCAGTGGCAAATATGGTCACGTCTTTTCCGTCGATCATCTTCCAAGCTTTACCGATTTCAAACTTCTGGTTGGCAGGAGTGAAAACCGGCCAACTTGGACGTCCAAAGCGGAGGTATACCGGTCCTTCGTATTCTGCGATGGCGATCGTGGCTGCTTTGGTTTGGTTGTAATCGCAAGGGTTGATCACCGTCATGTGCGGAAGCATTTTCATCATGCCCAAATCCTCTAGGATCTGGTGAGTTGCTCCATCTTCTCCCAAAGTCAATCCGGCGTGTGAGGCACAGATTTTTACGTTTTTATCCGAATAGGCTACGGATTGACGGATTTGGTCGTACACACGTCCGGTAGCAAAGTTGGCAAAGGTGCCAGCAAAAGGAATTTTTCCTCCTAAGGCCATCCCTGCAGCTAGTCCAATCATATTGGCCTCAGCAATACCGGTTTGGAAGAATCGTTCTGGAAATTCCTTTTGAAAGTCTCCCATCTTCAAGGAACCGATCAAATCGGCACAAAGGCCTACCACGTTGGGGTTTTTTCTTCCTGCTTCCAAAAATCCATCGCCAAAACCTGAGCGGGTATCTTTCTTTTCGGTATAGGTATATTTTAAGTCTAAGCTCATCTTCTTGTCTTTTGCAATGGATAATTAATAATCGCCAAGTGTTTCTTCCAACTGACCCAAGGCAAGGGCCAGCTGCTCGTCATTTGGCGGGGAACCGTGCCACTTGTGTGTTCCTACCATAAAATCGACCCCATAGCCCATTTCGGTGTAAAGTAGGTTCAAGATTGGCTTGCCTTTTCCAGTTAATGATTTTGCTCTTTCCAACCCAGCAATTACAGCTGCGAGGTCATTGCCTTCTTTGGTTTCGATCACTTCCCAGCCAAAGGCTTCCCATTTGGCTTTTAAGTTTTTAAGGTCCATTATTTTTTCGGTAGGACCGTCAATCTGCTGTCCATTGTAGTCTACGGTTGCAATCACATTGTCCATACCGTAATGTGCAGCATACATCGCTGCCTCCCATACCTGTCCTTCTTGCAGTTCACCATCGCCCATCAGCACATAGACCAAGCTATTGTCCTGATCTAGTTTCTTTGCCTGTGCAGTGCCAATGGCCACCGACAATCCTTGTCCTAAGGAACCGGAAGCGATGCGAATACCAGGCAAATGCTCGTGCGTAGCGGGATGTCCTTGGAGTCTTGAATTCAATTTTCGGAAGGTTTTTAATTCTGACACAGGAAAATACCCGCTGCGAGCCAGTACGGAATACCAACCTGCGGAAAGGTGCCCGTTGGATAGGAAAAATAGATCTTCTCCTTTTCCGTCCATTTGGAAATCGGGATTGTGATTCAGCTGATCAAAATAAAGGGCTACAAAAAATTCAGCACAGCCTAGGGGTGCGCCAGGATGGCCTGATTGCACAGCATGTACCATGCGCAATACGTCTCTGCGTAGTTGGCTACAGATTTTTTGTAGCTCGGGTAGGGATTGTTTTTTCATGAGGCTGGGTTACTTGAGCACTTGTGCCGTATGGTTCTTGGTATCTACTTTTTCGATGATTTCGGCGATTTTTCCTCCCTCATCGATGACAAAGGTGGTTCGCGCGGTACCCATGTAAGCACGACCATACATGGATTTTTCTACCCAAGTCCCGTAGGCATGGTGTACGGTAAGTTCCGTATCTGCAATTAGGGAAAAGGGGAGGTTCTGTTTTTCAATAAATTTTTGGTGAGACTTTTCAGTATCTGAACTCACGCCAAAGACCACATATCCAGCTTTCAATAGCTGCTCGTAATTGTCTCGAAGGTTGCAGGCTTGAGCCGTACATCCTGGAGTGGCATCTTTTGGATAAAAATAGAGGATCACTTTTTTTCCTCGGTAGTCAGATAGTTTGATGGAAGCTCCAGTTTCAATTTTCGCTTCAAAATCAGGTGCCAGTTGGCCAACTTCTAAAGACATGGTATTCGTGATTAAGTTGATTACATAGTTAATTGATGGTGCCGCGCCATTCTGCTACATTGCCCGCTTGGTCAGTTACTTTCACCAAGACGGCACCTTTCAGCGTTTGTCCTTGTAGCGGTTCCGACCAGATGACGGCTTGCTTATGTTCGTAGCGCATCCAAACCCATTCCCCGTTGACATAGGCCTCAAAACTCTTGATTCCAGACAGGTTGTCCTTGATCGTGAAGCGCATGCCTTGGCTTGTTACTCGAATGGGGCTGATGGTCGGTTTGATTGCATCCTCAGCTAAAACAAAACTACCAAAATTTCTGGTTTTGAATCGTATTTGATTTTGTACCCATTCCCCACCTACAAAAGTTCGGGCACCGTTTGCGGAGCGTTGGTACACATGTGTCTTGGTTTTGTTGCCAGCATAGCCACTCACCTCCCAAGTGGCTTCAAGGGGATTCCAGAGATAAGCGCTAGTTTCTCCCAAGTTGAGGACAGGTGCAGTAGCGCTTCCTGTTTGGGTAACCCGGAGGTAGAGATCCTCCAGCAGGCTGTTGGCTTCAGTTCGGATCTGAAGGTTGGCAATGGCATGCAAGTGCTCTTTTCCTACAGGAAAATGCCCAATGATGTCCGGAATGTATAGTTCTGAACAAAGGTCAATTTTCTTTGGAATCCCAAATCGCAAATCCCAGAGGTAGGTCCTGCTAGCAGCATCTTGGTAGGCTGGAAGAATTTCGTAGGTGGTATTTCCCACCTCAAATTTTGCTAAACCTCCCTTGTCTGTTTGGGCTACTTTGATTTTCAGGATGTTTTTGTAATAGCCCACCTGTGCTTTTTGGGGTGCAGGTCCATCGGATTTGGTCGAATCCAAATCGGCACCTGTGAGGCTAAGTTGAACGAGTCGGGAATTGTTGTAGGCGTCAATCAGTTTGAGCTGTATATTTTTCTTTTTGCCTGTTTCTACCTGCAACGCACCCGTGCCCGGAGCATTTGGAGTGAAAAAGGAAAATTTCAAATCCTTTTGGAAGTAGAGTTTAGTGAAGCGGTTTTGGTGGGTATGGAGTAAAAACTGTCGCGTATAGTTGAAATCCACTTGATCCACTATAAGTTTGAAAAGGAGGCCCGCATCATCGGAAACCTCAAATTTTGGGAAACCATTTTGGTTTTCAGCGCCATCCAATTTGTCATATCCTTGAATTTCTAGGCCTACTTTTCCAGAAACCTGAATGGTTTCGTTGATGCGGTAGCCAGATCCACTAAGTACAGGGGTGAGTTCCAGACGTTGAAACTTGCCATTGACTCTGCTATCTAGCTCGAGGGGTACAATGGCGATTTTTTGAGGAGTAGGAGGGATTTTATCCAAGATCTCCGAGTAGCCTGCAAGCAAGGGATCTAGTGCTCGATCCAAGCTGTCACGAATTTCAAAGTGAAGGTGGGGGCCACCCGAGCTTCCGGTATTGCCGCCGTAGGCGATTAGCTCACCTTTTTTTACGGGAAGTTCACCTTTTTTCAGGGATACCTCCAATTCATTTAACTTGGCTTCATACATCTTTTTTTTCATCCAGGCATGTAGCGCCGGGTTGAAATTTCGAAGGTGGCCATAGAGCGTAATGTGACCGCTAGGGTGTTTGAGGTAGATTACATTCCCGTAACCAAAGGAAGAGATTTTGATACGGTGTACCCATCCTTCTGCAGCTGCATAGATGGGTTCGCCTTCCACACCGCCAAATTTGTAATCCAATCCCGTATGAAAGTGGTTGGGTCGCAGTTCAGAAAAATTACCTGCCAGGTAGTTTCGAACACCTGGTTTTACTGGGGACTGAAAGTACCCTTTTTGAATGATCTGGGCGAATCCAGGGCTATTCAACCCTAGAATAAATGAGAATAGAAAAAGAGTAAGCTTACTTAACTTCAACATGGAGCATTTTTTCGTTGCCAATGAATCCAATAAGTACATCACCTGTTTGAACAGGGCCGACTCCAGCAGGAGTTCCGGTGTAGATGAGATCCCCTTTTTTGAGGGTGAAAAATTGGGATACGTAGGAGATGATGGTTGCAAAATCAAAAAGCATCAAGCTTGTGTTTCCCTTTTGTTTGAGTTCCCCGTTGATCTCCAGCTGGAAGTCGATATTATTCAAATCCCCCAATTCTGCCACCGATTTGAATTCGCCTATAGGAGCAGATCCATTAAAAGCCTTTGCAATTTCCCAGGGCAGTCCTTTGGCTTTGCACTGGTCTTGGAGGTCTCTCGCAGTAAAATCTATCCCCAAACCGATTTCCTCAAAGTAGCGATGTGCAAATTGGGGTTGGATGTATTTTCCTTCCTTGGATATTTTTAGAACCAATTCAATTTCATGATGGATGTTGCTTGAGAAGTCAGGATAATAGAAGGGAGCGCCTCCTTTTAAGAGTGCTGTATCTGGCTTTAGGAATACCACGGGTTTTCCTGGCTTTTCATTTTTTAGCTCTTCAATATGTGCTGCATAATTGCGGCCAATGCAAATGATCTTCATTGGATCTGAAATTAAGTTCTGTCTGGGATTAAAAATTTATTTTTTTGAGCTCTGAAAGCAATTTACTCGTCCATTGTCCATAAATGAGTTTCGATGGGTGAAGTTGGTCTTCGACTACCCCTTCCGGCAAGCCACCATCCATTCGGTAATCGTCTGTGATGTCAATGAATTTTATTCCTTGCTTCTCGCAAATTTCTTTTTTGGTTTGATTATAAGCATCAATTGTTTTTGCCACTTGATCTGGTTCAACTCCTTTTTGTCCAGCAAATGGGGTGACACCCCAATCGGGAATGGAGATTACGATTACCCGTGATTTATTTCCTTTTGCAAAAGCAATCGCTCGCTGCAGCATCTTTTCAAAATCGACTGCAAAGGATTCCACAGATCGACCACGGTACTGGTTGTTGACTCCAATTAGCAAGGTTACCAGGTCATACCCCTCTGTTTTGGTGCTGGTGGCTTGGATTCCTGCTTCCAGTTCATCCACTGTCCAACCCGTCTTTGCAATAATTAAGGGAGCGGAAAAAGGAATTTTGGCCGACTTATTCCATTCGCGTACGAGTTGCATGGGGTACCGATCTTCCAAATCTACCCCTTCCCCAATGGTGTAACTGTCTCCAAGAGCAAGGTAGCTCAAGGAGTTTGTCTGTGCTTGATTTGGTGTGGAAAAGGCCATTGCAATAAAAAAGAAGAGCGCTAGTGAAAAGGAATAAACCGAAGGCATCCGCTTAGCTGTTAATAAATACATTCTCCAAAAGGGTTAGCGTTCCAGAGCTAGCATTTAAGCGAACGCGGGCACCAACAGGAATAATAAATTGTCGGGGTATGTGACCGATCATGGCACCGATGTAAGCAGGAATTCCCAAAGGTAGGATGTACTGGTCCATGATTTGGTCTACGGTAAATGCGCCATAGCCGCTTCCGGGTTTGCAGTCCGAACATTGCCCAAAGACAAAGCCTTTGATCTTCCCTAGGGTACCATTTAGTTTGAGCGTGCTCATCATGCGATCGATTCGGTAAGGATCTTCCCCTACGTCTTCAATGAATAAAATAGAGTCCTGAAAATCAGGATAATAAGGTGTTCCAGATAAAGCTGTTAATACGGTTAAATTTCCCCCTAGAATTTTTCCTTCCACACTGCCAGCGGTAAGGGTTTGGATTCGATTACCTTTTGCTACCAAATCATCACCCTTGCCGATTTCATTCTTGAAGGTGAGTAGTTTTTGTTCAAAAAAGAGTTGTTGAAATTGACTGGAATTGAAACTATTCCAACTCCCAGATCCATTGGGACCATGGAAGGAGATCAAGCCCGCTTGGGTTTGCAGTGCGCAATGAAAGGCAGTGATGTCCGAATACCCAAGTAGGGGCTTTGGATTGGCTTTTACTATTTCGTAATCAATCAAAGGTAGGATTCGTGCTGCTCCGGATCCTCCGCGAAGGCATACAATAGCCTTTACTTCGGTATCCGCAAACATGGAATTGAAATCCTCCGCCCGTTCCTCGTCTGTTCCTGCCAAGTGCCCAAATCGACTTTTTAAATTTTCGCCCAGCTTCACTTTTAAGCCTAAGGCTTCCATGGCTTCTTTGGCGTAGGTAAACTCCATCCGGTCTGCAGTAGCTGCAGAGGGGCTGATAATGCCCACTGTTTGCCCTCGAAGCAAGGCCTTGGGAAATAGCGTTGAAGAAGTACTCACCTTCGGAAAATCCAGGCCTAAAATTGGCCCTGTAGCGGCTAGTAGGCCTAAGGACTTTAAGAAACTACGTTTATTCATGAATTGGGTGGTTTACGGGGCAATAATTGGGTTTGACAACTTAATCAATAAGTTGCTACTTCAAAAATGATCACGGACTTGAATCATTACTTTTTCCACTTCTTTCCTAACCGTAGAAACTGTATAGGGGAAATTGGAATTCATAAATGCAAAGGCGTAGGTATTCCCAGACTTGGTTTTTACCAATCCCGCCAAGCTGTAAGAGCCAGTCATGCTTCCAGTTTTGGCAAAAATATAGGGCTCTGCCGCCTGAAATGTGTTTTTTAGAGTTCCTGATTTTCCACCTATCGCCAGATATTCTTCGAATTGCTCCTGTGGAAGTAGCACTTGAAGTTTTTCAACCACGCGAACTAGGGTCCGAGGTGTAATTAAATTGTGTCGACTCAGGCCGCTGCCATCTACCCATTTGGGTCGATCAGGTAGATCTGAAAGACTTGTTTTGAGTAAGTAATCCACTGCTCGATCGCTATCCAAGCTTTGGAAAAGCTTGTCTGAAGTCATCAAAAGCACCTGTTCAGCAATGAAATTATCTGAGAAAAGCATCATTTCCTTTAGCAAGGGAGCCAGGGGAGCACCGCGCCATTGGTGATGTACCGCTGGAAGTGAATCCGATTTGTATATCCAAGGCTTTCCTGTTTCTTCGCTCGCTAGCTCAGTGATTAGCGCTGGTTCTACCAGAAAGGGAAGGTATTTTTCCCGACCCAAAAAGGTGTTGGGATTGAAATAGTAGGTATTGCTATGAAAATCCCGTTCCAATTCTTTCAGGTTTTGGTTACTGTATTGCAACCCGGACTGGAAGGTTTGGGGAGAGAGGCGTAGTGAATCGCCCACCTTTTCCATTTGCACAAGGTTGCCATAGATAGGTAGGGAACTGCGTTCTGGAGCATAATCGAAGTAATAATCATCCCATTGCCAGCCGTAGCCATAGGAGGGAGATAGCTGGTTTGCATCTGAAAATTGGACTACCGAGTGGTTCCCGATGATTTTTTGAAAATCGGGTTGGAAAAAATCCTTGTATTTCCAACTTGGATCTCCCGATCCCCAAATTTTCAAAGTGTCTCCAGAGGATTGGTATCGAAGTGTTTGCGTACTGTCTTGTAACACCTGAAGTGCGCCATAAAGCGTGAGTAATTTGGCAGTAGAGGCTGGAATTTGGTAGAGGTGGCTATTTTTTTCGAACACGACCTGCTTGGATTCCAAGTCATAGAGCATAAATCCGGTGAGGTGCCCATCGAAAAAACTTTGTGGACCAAAGGCCGAATCCAATTGGGTAATTATCTCCTGCGAAACTTGAGCGCTTATGTAGCTATAGGTGCAGCAAGAAATGAGAAGGGAAAGGATTATTTTTTTCAAAAGCTTACTTGTTTTTAAAACCGAAATACGCAATCGAACTCCATCCTAAGATAAAGGCAAGTCCACCTAGTGGGGTGATGGCACCCAACCAGGTAATGCCCGTTAACGATAGCACATAAAGTGAACCTGAGAAAATTAGAATTCCTAGGACCATGCACCATGCAGAGAAGGCCAAGCCTTTCCAATTGGGTTTGAGTGATGCTAAAATACCAATTCCAAGCAGAGCTAGGGTATGGTAAAAATGATAGTTTACCGCAGTTTGAAAGGTATCTAACCTTCCATTTTGAATTAAAATTGCTTCAAGACTATGGGCTCCAAAGGCACCCAAGCCTACTGCTAAGGCTCCTGATAATCCAGCAAGTTGAAGAATTCTTTTTGCGTTCATGGGGTTGGGTAATTTCTGCTTCCAAAAATGGCAGAGCCAATGCGGACCATCGTACTTCCTTCTTGTTGTGCAATTTGGTAATCCCCGCTCATGCCCATGGAGAGTTCCTTAAGATCTACAAAGGAGGGGAGGGTTCGTTTTTTTAATGCTTCAAATAATTGTTTTAGTCCTCTAAACTCAGATCTTATCTGATCCAGGTCCTCCGTGAAGGTGGCCATCCCCATTAATCCTTTGATTTGAACATGGGTCAAATTTGTAAATTCTTTGCTAGAGAGCATGGCATCCAATTCCTCCTGATCAAATCCAAACTTACTTTCTTCGGTTGCGATGTGGATCTGCAGCAATACTGGAATGGCTCGATCAATTTTTTTTCCCTGCTTGTCGATTTCTAGCAGGAGCTTGAAAGAATCTACGCCATGAATGAGGTTTATAAAGGGAGCGATGTATTTGATTTTGTTGCTCTGTAGATGCCCAATCATGTGCCAGCGGGTGTCGGCAGGCATTTCAGGTTGCTTCATCTGAATTTCCTGTACCTTATTTTCACCAAAATCTCGGATACCTGCGGCATAGGCAGCCTGAAGATCCGCTAATGGCTTGGTCTTGCTGACGGCAATTAGTTGACAAGTTGGATTTGGAAACGATTTTTTGACCTGCTCAAGGTTGGCTTGGATATCCATTGGTAAAATTTAAGCGGAATGAATTCAAATATAACCGAAGAGGCGGTACTTTTGAAGATGTTTGCTGCGATTTTAGAAGGATTGGAGATGGGGCTTTTGCTTTCCATGATGATTGGTCCTGTTTTTTTTGCCCTAATGACTACGAGCATGGATCATGGGTTTAAGCAGTCTGCCATTCTTGCCTTCGGTGTTTTTCTGAGTGATTTGGTTTATGTCCTAGTGACTTACTTTGGCGTGCAGGCGTTGACGTTTATTCCAAATGTCAAATTGTACCTTGGATTTTTTGGAGGCTTGATTTTGATCGGTTTTGGAATCAGTTTTTTAAGAAAGAAAATAACAGGAGCACCTAGGCATACATCCCAATCCCTGGCAAATCAAGGCAAAGCCTTAATGCAAGGCTTCGGCATCAATGGTGTCAATCCATTCGTCATGCTATTTTGGTTATCCATTGCTAGTATGGTTTCCATCAAATCGAGTTGGGGAGATTCAGATCGCGCATTTTTTTATGCAGCCTTATTACTCACAGTCTTTGGAATTGACTTGGCCAAGGCTTTCCTTGCGGGTAAATTGGCCCATTTGATGTCCCTGAAGGTTCGAAAGGGTCTACAGGTAGTCGCTGGACTAATGATTTGTTTTTTTGGCTTGCGAATGCTTTGGAGTACCCTAAATACGGTCTCTTGAATTCAAAATTTCTATAGTTTTTGTAGGTTTATACAGCATGTTTCCACGTCTTCACCTTCTCCTCCTAATTGGGCTACTGTCTCTTCCAGCAATGGCACAGGATTCAGCTGCTTTGGAGGTTTTCAATTCTACCCGTCTCGATTACAATAGGCAGGGAATGATGATTTTGGGATCTTGGGCTCTACTCAATTTGTTGATTGGGACCATTGGAAGCTTTAGGACCCGAGGGCAAGTGCAAGCTTTTCACCAGATGAATGCCTATTGGAATTTGGTAAATCTGGGGATTGCTGGTTATGGGTTTTGGCAAGCAAGCCAGATTTCGTTGGTTGTAAATTTTTGGGAGGTGCTGACTGCACAGCAAGAGATCGAAAAAGTACTCCTTTTCAATGCAGCTCTAGATCTTGCCTACATGGCAATTGGTTTTTTCTTGGTTGAACGGGGCCTTCGCTTGGAAAAAGAGAGATGGATTGGATCTGGAAAATCAATTCTCCTGCAGGGAGCCTTTTTGCTACTTTTTGATGGAATTTTAGTTGCATTCCAAATTGAATTAGGTGCTGAATTGTTGGAATGGGCGAAATCTATACCTTCTGAGTAGGGACCCCCTTTCTTTTTTAATCTTGCCTATTTCTAAATTCATAATCTTGCTTTATGGTATCTATTTAAAAAGGTGATTAATCTGATTAAATTTGTCCCATGGAAAATTTAGCGCCTTGCCCATCATGCGGCTCCCAATACACGTATCCACTTGACGCTTTAATGGTATGTCCGGACTGTGGATTCGAATGGAATCCAAGTGAAGTGGTTATAGAAGTAGCTGGGGAATTGCAGGTAAAGGATGCCAATGGTGCTCTTTTAGCCAATGGGGATTCGGTAGTAGTGGTGAAAGATCTACCCGTCAAAGGTGCTCCCAAATCCATCAAAGCGGGAACAAAAGTGAAAAACATTCGCCTTGTCGAAGGGGATCACAACATAGATTGCAAAATCGAGGGCTTTGGATCCATGGCCCTTAAATCTGAGTTTGTAAGAAAGGCATAAATAGTTTGCTACTTCCTTTGGTTTGGAGCAATTGCACTTGACCATAAAAAAATCCCATCGAGGCAATCGATGGGATTTTTTATGCGTAGTCTATTCAGTTAGGAAAGGTACTTCTCAACTGGCGTGTAAGGCATTGCAAATGCTTCCGCTACAGCTTTGTATACAATATCACCTTGGATAACATTCAGGCCAGGAACGAGGTCTGAATTTTCTTGTGCCGCCTTCTTCCAACCTTTATCTGCCAATTGAATGGCATAAGGAAGGGTAGCATTGGTCAGCGCTAGGGTAGAGGTATAAGGTACAGCTCCCGGCATATTGGCTACACAGTAGTGAACCACATCGTCGATGATGTAGGTAGGATTTTCATGGGTAGTAGGCTTACAGGTTTCGATGCAACCTCCTTGATCTACCGCTACATCCACCAGTACCGCACCTTTTTTCATATCCTTCAACATGTCTTTGGTGATTAGATGCGGAGCTTTTGCCCCAGGAATCAATACCGCGCCTACGATTAGGTCTGCTTGCTTGATTTGCTCACGAATGTTGTACTCGTTAGACATCATGGTCTTCACATTGGCAGGCATGACATCTGCCAAGTAGCGCATTCTTGGAAGGGACACATCCATGATGATCACATCGGCACCAAGTCCCGCAGCCATCCAGGCCGCTTGGGTACCCACAATACCACCACCTAGGATCAACACTTTGGCTGGAAGTACTCCTGGTACGCCGCCCAAAAGAATTCCTCTACCGCCCAATGGTTTTTCGAGGTAGTTGGCACCTTTCTGGATGGCCATTCTACCGGCAACTTCGGACATAGGTACTAAAAGTGGAAGGCTTCGATCTGCTTTTTCTACTGTCTCATAAGCCAAGCAAATCGCTTTGCTCGCCACCATGGCCTTGGTTAACGGTTCGTAGGAAGCAAAGTGAAAATAAGTAAATAGAAGTTGATTCGGCTTAATTAAGCTATACTCTGATTCAATCGGTTCTTTCACCTTCATGATCATTTCAGCAATTTGGTAGGTGTCTTCGATGCTCGGCAAAATGCTTGCACCTGCTGACTTGTAGTCTTCGTCAGAAAAACCACTTCCAAGACCTGCAGTCTGTTGAACATAGACCTGATGGCCTCTTTTGATTAATTCTTTGGCGCCCGCAGGAGTAAGCGCTACTCGATTTTCGTTGTTTTTGATTTCCTTAGGAACACCTATAATCATGGCTAAGTCGATTTGGATTTATAGTACTTCCGCAAAGATACTAAGCAAAATAGGTTTGAACAGCCACCTAAGAAATACTATTTGGTAGGGATTCTGTTTTTAAGTGATTTTCAAAAGTTTATTCCATTTTATCCAAGAAAGCTTTACTTAATTTTAAAAAAGGAGCGATTCTGAAAAAATATTTTGATTTTTTTTTAGAACCCACTAAAAATCAGAATGGGATAATCTTGCGCAAACCCTTATCAAAGAATTATTTCTGACATTTTTACGGAATAAAATTTTGTTAAATTACCTATTTATAAAAAATACCAAATTTTAAATAGGTGTATTCCTGAAATAAAATTTGCACATATACAGTTAATGCCTAATTTTGATCCCAGCAAGTAAACCCAGAGTGTAACGATTGAGAAAAGTTCAACCTATGGCGGGAAAAATTCAAGATCAAGTGCAGCAGGCGTCCACCATTCAGCGAAATCAGATTTTAGAAGATTTTAAATGGGCAGTTACCAGTAGACACGCTTCCCTCATGGGAAGAAAAGAAGTGTTTATGGGGAAGGCCAAGTTTGGAATATTTGGTGATGGCAAAGAGCTAGCCCAGATAGCTATGGCCCGCGTTTTTCAAAAAGGTGATTTTAGAGCAGGTTATTATCGGGACCAAACGTTCATGATGGCCTTGGGCGAATTGACTGTTCAGCAGTATTTTGCTCAACTGTATGCCCATACCAATGTAGAAGCAGATCCAGCTAGTGCTGGACGCTTGATGAATGGGCATTTTGCTACGCGATCCTTAAATGAGGATGGCAGCTGGAAATCCTTGACCGCTCAATACAATTCAGCAGCTGATATTTCTCCCACAGCAGCACAAATGCCGAAGCTATTGGGATTGGCTTTTGCTTCCAAACTCTATCGAAATAACAAGGCATTGAAAGACATGACTGACTTTTCAGTTCATGGAAATGAGGTAGCTTGGGGTACCATTGGCAATGCGTCCACCTCTGAAGGGATGTTTTTTGAATCGCTCAATGCTGCTGGTGTACTTCAAGTGCCCATGGTGGTGGCAGTGTGGGACGATGGATTTGGTATATCTGTACCTCAAGAATTTCATACCACCAAAGGCAGTATTTCAGAAGCTTTACTTGGTTTGCAGCGTACCGCCACAGAGAAAGGTTTTGAGATTCTTCGGGTAAAGGGTTGGGATTACGAAGCTTTGAATCAGGCTTTTGCCACTGCTGCACGATTGGCTCGTGAAGAGCATGTGCCAGTATTACTTCATGTCGAGGAAATGACACAGCCACAAGGCCATTCTACCTCAGGTTCCCACGAGCGATACAAGACGAAGGAAAGATTGCAATGGGAAAAAGACTGGGATTGCATACTTAAGTTTCGAGAATACATAATTTCTTCTGGATTTGCCTCTGCGGATCTCTTGGATGAGATTGAAGCTGATGTGAAGGGAGAGGTGAAGAGACAAAAAGATGCAGCTTGGAATGAATTCAATGGAGAAATAAAGGTAGAATTAGAGCAGGCACTTGCATTAATTCGGAATACAGCTGAAAAATCATCACGCAAAATTTCTTTGCTTCAGCTGGCAGACGACCTCAAAAAAACGATCAATCCGATTCGGAAAGATGTGGTCAGCACCGTTCGAAAGTGTTTGTTTCTCCTTCGTGCTGAAAGTGAGGATATCAAGCAGGAACTAGCAAATTGGTATCTTCAACTTCAAGAAAAAAATCAGGACCGATACAATAGTCATTTGTACAGTCAAACTGCGTATTCAGTAGGGCATTGTAAAGAGATTCCTGCTCAGGTAACCGAAGATTCTCCTTTAGTGGATGGGCGAGAGATTCTCCAAGCATTTTTTGACTATACCCTCGAACACAATCCTCGATTTTTTGCCTTAGGTGAGGATGTAGGGAAGATTGGCGATGTGAATCAAGCTTTTGCGGGATTGCAAGCCAAGCATGGGGATTGGCGCGTGATGGATACGAGTATTCGAGAATGTACAATCATAGGTCAAGGAATAGGTGCAGCATTGCGTGGACTACGTCCAATGGTGGAAATCCAGTACTTAGATTACCTGTTGTACGGCATCCAACTGCTGTCGGATGATCTAGCGACGCTTACTTATCGTACCAAGGGCGGACAAAAAGCGCCCTTGATTGTTCGCACCAGAGGACACCGTCTCGAAGGGGTTTGGCATTCAGGTTCTCCCATGGGAATGATCCTATCAAGCCTTCGGGGCATGATTGTGTGTGTACCCAGAAATATGACCCAAGCAGCTGGAATGTATGCCACCTTACTTCAATCCGATGAACCCGCTTTGGTCATTGAATGTCTTAATGGCTATCGATTGAAAGAGCAGCTCCCTCAAAATATGGGAGAATATACCGTACCAATGGGTATTCCAGAGGTGCTTCGCGAAGGGAGAGACCTTACTGTGGTCACTTATGGTAGCATGTGTCGGATTGTACTAGATGCAGCCACTGAATTAGCGGAAATTGGAGTTTCTCTAGAAGTAATAGATGTGCAAACCTTGTTGCCATTTGATACCCATGGAATCATTGGTCAATCAATTCAAAAAACCAATAGAGTACTGTTTGCAGATGAAGATGTCCCAGGAGGAGGTTCAGCCTACATGATGCAGCAAGTATTTGATCACCAAGGAGTATATGCGTACTTGGATGCAGCACCACAAACCTTGGCTGCCCAAGCACATCGGCCTGCATATTCTACAGATGGAGATTATTTTTCCAAACCTAGCGTAGAAGATGTGGTAGAAAAAGTCTACCAGATTATGCATGAATCCAATCCCAAAAAGTTTCCTGCACTATAAAAAAAAGCTAGTCTTATTTAGACTAGCTTTTTTTACTTTCTAGTAATTTGCTTTAGTGTGAGTGAAGGGCTAGAAACCTCATTGGAACGATTTAGTGCGCGATCTTGGATTTGTACGTCTATGCGTAGTGTGTCCGTTCTAAAAATAGATTCCCATCCAGATGAAAGCATGCGGTAGGTAATTTTACCTTCAATTGCCTGACCAACTTCCGTGGTTAGTATTCTTGGAAATCTTCCATTGAAAGTGGTGTAGAAAGGAGGGTCCTGCCATTTAAATTCTCGAAACTGTCCATTTCTCTTGATGAAAAAGCGTACGAAAATATTGAATTGGTTTTCGTTTTTTTCTACCCAAACAGTATCCTTGATTATCGTATTATTGACTATAGGATCGATTACCCAATCGATTGGATTGTAGCTAGGAGCATTACTGGGCCTTCTGGAATAGGTGATTAAATTTCCTGCAGCATCTCTTTTGTAGACCAGCGGATTGAAGGGAGGGTTGATATCCGTGGCGGATAATCCTAAATCACCTTCTGCATCCTTAAATTTTAAGGTAAGGAGCAGAGAATCTTGACCGGAAGTTCCTACATACTCCAAGCTTGAAAATTCAATCTCGGGTGTACTAGGAAAATTTTCTGGGGGGCTAATGCAGGAGTACCCGAAAAAAGCAAAACCAAACAATAAGTAAGAATAGTTTTTCAAACGCATGAGATGAAGGTACATTTACATTCCGAAACAAGGTCTACCTGTTAGGAGGAGCCAAGATATAAAACGATGCAAGAATTTAAAAGTTTTTCAAAAAGGTTGGAAACCTTGACTTTGGATCAGTTTGATGATTTTGCTCTTGAGCTGTTTCAGTTTCAAGCACGCCACAACCCAATTTACGGGGCTTATTTGAAAGCTAGAAAAATAGAAGCACCAAGCATCCAAAAGCTAGAAGATATTCCTTTTTTGCCCATTCAATTTTTTAAGGACAGTCTTGTTTACTGTGGAAATCCCAATGCTGCCTCCCAGACGTACAGTAGTAGCGGCACTACAGGAATGATTACAAGTAAGCATTTGCTTTGGTCTCAAGATTTTTACCTCAATCATGCCCAACGGTTATTTGAACAGGTGTATGGGCCTTTGACAGATTTTCATGTGCTGGCTTTACTACCAGCATATTTGGAACGTCCTGGAAGTAGCCTGGTTGCGATGGCAAGCCATTTTATCAATCAAAGCAAATCAGAAGCTTCAGGATTTTACTTGTACAATCAACAGGAACTTTTACAGCAACTCTCTACCCTTGCCTCAGGAAGCCGTAAAGTATTGCTTTTGGGTGTGACCTTTGCCTTATTGGATTTAGCAGAATCTAAGGAAACTTTCCAAGGATTTCCCAATTTGATAGTGATGGAAACAGGAGGAATGAAGGGGAGAAGGAGGGAGATGGTTAGGGCGGAAGTGCATGAGCAGCTGTGTTCTTTTTTTCATGTGGATTCGATTCATTCGGAATATGGGATGACCGAACTCCTCTCACAGGTCTATTCCCAAGGCAATGGCAAATACAAATTACCAACTTGCATGCGTGTAGTACTTCGTGACCTCAATGATCCCTTCAGTCCAGCCAGTCGTAGACAAGGTGGAATCAATTTGATTGACTTGGCTAATTTCCATTCCTGTGCATTTATTGAAACCCAAGATATTGGAAAGTGGGATGAAAATGGGTTTTTGGAAGTTCTGGGCCGATTTGATCATTCCGATCTACGCGGTTGCAACTTATTGGTTCAGTAATTTTTGTTGATTTAACCTTTTGGTTCAGTAATTGCTTTAGAAAAAATTAATAAACATCTTTAGCTATCTAATCGATCTTCTATGAAACGTATTGCCTCAGTAGCGCTAGTCATTTCACTTTTAGCTTTAGCCTCTTGTGCATCTACCAGACCTTGTCCGGCTTATGCCAAGGAAACTACTTCTAAAAAAGGATTGAGCTAAAAAAAATATGCTGACTTAATAGTCCGCATATTTTTTTACATCTTCCAGGCTGATTGTAGTCTCTCCCAAGATTACCAGTCGTTCGACTACGTTGCGAAGTTCCCGGATATTTCCAGTCCAGGGGAGTTCTTGCAATCGAGCAACAGCCTCCTTGCTGACTTTTTTCTTGGCACTACCATTCTCTTGCGCAATATCTTCTAGGAACTTGTCGAGCAGGAGAGGGATGTCTTCCTTTCGATCTTTTAATGGGGGAACATGAATCAAAATTACGCTCAAGCGGTGATATAAATCCTCTCGAAACCGTCCTGCTTCAATTTCCTTTTTCAAATCCTTATTGGTAGCAGCTAGCACTCGAACATCCACTTTAATATCCTTGTCACTGCCCACCCGATTGATAAAGTTTTCTTGAAGGGCTCTTAGCACCTTGGATTGTGCTGACAAAGACATGTCCCCAATTTCATCAAGAAAAAGAGTGCCCCCGTCTGCTTGTTCAAACTTTCCTGAGCGTTGCTTATGTGCAGAGGTAAAGGATCCTTTTTCGTGGCCAAATAGTTCAGATTCAATCAATTCTGAAGGAATAGCGGCACAGTTCACAGCCACATAAGGCATTTCTTGCCGCTTGCTTTTTTCATGGATCCAATGCGCCACAAGTTCCTTTCCGGTACCGTTTTGACCTGTAATCAGAACACGAGCATCGGTAGGTGCAACCTTCTCAATGGTATCTTTTACTGCTTGTAGTGCAGAAGATTCCCCCACCATATCAAATTTTTTTGATAACTTTTTCTTCAACACCTTAGTCTCGGTGACCAACTGCTTTTTATCTAGTGCGTTGCGAACGGTTAGAAGCAGTCGATTGAGGTCTGGTGGCTTGGAAATAAAATCAAACGCACCTTTTTTGGTGGCTTCCACGGCTGTTTCAATGGTGCCGTGTGCCGAAATCATGATAAACTGAGGGGAGCGATCCATCTGTCGGACTTGGTCCAAGACGTCCATTCCATCTAGGATGGGCATTTTTACATCACAAAGAACCAAATCTATTTCCTCGTCTTTGATTTTTTGTAAGCCTTCTGCTCCGTCTTGGGCCTCGATCACTTCGTATTTTTCATACTCCAAAATTTCTCTTAAGGAGGAACGAATAAAGCGCTCGTCGTCTATAATCAGGATTTTTGCCATAGTTAAAAGTAGTAAAAAAGTGCAAGTCTATAAGCCGGGTTCTGTTACAAGGCACGCTTCGAACGAATCGAATGTAGTCTTGCTCTTGCCATTTATCTCGATCTTGGTTCACACCAAGACTCTATCGATCTACCCACCTCGGAATTCTTTTCCGAAGAAAAGATATCGAACGAGCAGCTCTTTGCCCGAGGCCTATTTGATCTTTCAACCCATAAGGTTTGCCATGCCCTCTCCATCACTGCAGAGGCGGTGGGCTCTTACTCCACCTTTTCACCCTTTCCGCTAGATTGGATACAAGCTGGGCTTGTACCTACTAGAGGTGGTTTGTTTTCTGTGGCACTAGCTGTACTCTGACCGTCACCAGTCAAAGCCCTTCCCGTTAGGAAGTATGGCGCTCTATGTTGCCCGGACTTTCCTCCCCGATAGAATCGGAGCGGCAAGACGACTTGCACCCTGCAAATTACGTCAATTTTGGGGAATAGGGATGTTCTCCCACTTCAATTCAAAAATTCTTTTAAATTTTACATTTTTCGAAAACCTTTTTTCGGATAACCTGTTGTATATCAGAAGGCTTAAACGCTTTTCATCATAGTGCTGGGTTGAGCCGCTTCGAGAGGAGCGGTTCTTTTTTGTCTCTACCTTTCTTTTTCCCTAGCAGCTATTCTACCTATCTTTGAAAAAAATAGTCTCCCATGATTTTAGTAGGTAACGTAGTCTTGTCTGACGACATCAAAGAAAACTTTTTTGTATGCGACTTAGAAGCCTGTAAAGGGGCTTGTTGCGTAGAAGGGGATGCAGGCGCGCCTTTGGAAGATGAGGAAACGAAGATCTTAGAAGAGATCTATCCACTAGTGAAAGACTACATTACGGAAGAAGGGAGAAAAGTGATTGAAGCCCAAGGTACCTGGGTGATTGACAAGGATGGAGATAAGGGAACCCCTACACTTGGAGACAATCGGGAGTGTGCCTATGCGCTGTACGATGAGCGAGGCATCTTGAAATGTGGAATCGAACAAGCCTATTTGGATGGTAAAATTTCCTGGAAAAAGCCTATTTCCTGTCACCTATACCCCATACGCGTAACCAAGTACGATCAATACGATGCTTTGAATTACGATCGGTGGCACATCTGTGATCCTGCCTGCCAACTCGGAAAAAGTTTACAAGTTCCTTTATACGCATTTCTAAAAGATGCCCTTGTCCGCAAGTACGGAGAAGCTTGGTATGCAGAGCTGGTGGAAGATATTGAAGGACCTAAGTAGGGATAAGGCTTTTATTTGTAGTTGAAGGCTTCAATTTTTCAAATGCCAATTCGGCAATTTTTTGATAACCCAAATCCGAAGGATGTACACCATCTTCAGAAAAGAATTCTGGTTGAAGGTCCATTGGAATTTCATGATAGATCACTTTTGGAAGGGTTGAAGCAATTTTTTCTAATTCCGCTTGTAAATAGTTCCGTTGCTCAAGGAGAAAGGATTGCATTCTTTTTGAAAAGGCTGGGAATAGATGTACAGGAGGGATGGCCGCTAGGTAAATCCATTGGGCGGAAGTGGTCATCTGGATTTGATGAATCAAGGTCTCTACCTCCTTTTTGAAAGCTATTGGATTTGTTAAAAGAAAACAATCATTGGCTCCCAAGAAAAGAATAACTCCTTTAGATTTTGGTGCTTCGGTTTTCCGATGTTGGTGGTAAAGGGAGAGCGCATCTTTCACGCGCAAACCTTTTTTGCCTATGGTTTCAATTTGATAGGATTCTCCAAAGAGTCGGTAAAAATTTCCTGCTAGGGTATGGGCTGGGGAACTAGCACCTACTCCTGCAACTGTAGATTCCCCGATAAACAGGACGTGGTTTTCACCTTGGCCCAAGGTAAGTAAGGAGGATTGGGAGGGAAGCTTTGGGCTGGATTTCCGTACCTGCTTGGCTTGGTAAACTAGAAATGGAAGCCAGGGGTAAAGGCGTAGCTGAAAAATCCAGTAGGGAGTCATTTATCCCCCAACTTTTTTTGCGCCATAGCCTGCCTGAGTCAATACCTGCATCACCTTGTCCCGATGGTCTCCCTGGATTAGTATTTCTCCATCTTTGGTAGATCCACCCACCCCACATTTGTTTTTGAGGAGCTTACCTAATTCTTTCAAATCCTCTTCAGCGCCTACAAATCCTTCGATAAGAGTTACCTGCTTTCCCGCTCTGGATTTTTTATCCAGGAGCACGCGTAATTTTTGTTGGGAAGGAGGAAGGGTATCTTGGGACTCCTCTGCTTCAAAATTGTAGTCAAAGGAATCAGCCGTGGAGAAAACGACGCCGTCTCTTTTTTTCCAATCGTTGTTTTTTTTACTCATGAAATTTGAAAGATGTCTTGGTTTTAAGCTTTCGAAGACGGGGTTTTTAATGTCCAAACAGGTCGTTTGGAATGATTGACCACATCCTCTGCAATGCTACCCGTGAGCAGATGCAGGATGCCTGTTCTCCCATGGGTGGTCATTGCAATTAAATCAGCTCCAATATCGTCAGCAAACTCAAGAATTCCAGATTCTTCGGATATGGAATTGTAAATCTGCGTATGAATATTTTCAAATTTGAACTTAGCAATGAATTTTTGAAGGCTTGCATTTGCTTCTCTGCTAGTCTTAAAGTCCCCTGGGGTGTTGACACTTACAAAATAAAACTCCGAATCAAAAAGTAACTGCATGGTTTTGATTCGAGCGGCTACTGCCACATCCATTTCATTGAAATTAGATGCGAACACAATTTTTCTCAAGGTAAGGGGATCTGTTTCGCCTTTTATGGTAAGTACTGGACATGCGGCTGTACGAACAATTTTTTCGGTTGTACTTCCAATCAAGAATTCATCCCAGCCTGAAGCACCGGAAGAACCCATCACAAGTAAATCGGGTTTAAGTTCCTCAATTGCCTGTGAAATTTCTCTAAAAATTACGCCTACTACGACCCGGGCGTCTATGCTGTAACTCGAAGACGACAAGTTGTCTTTGATCCGCTCCAAATCAAGATTTTTTTGTTCGATCAAATCCCTGAAATAAACTTGATTTTGGTAATCCGATAAGGGGTCCATTCCTCCTCCTAAAGTACCCACACTTGTGTTTAATGGATATTCGACCACATGAATCAAGGTAAGTTGAAGTTTGGAATACTGAGTACTGAGCTTGATAACGAAGTCAAGGGCATGGGTAGCCATTTTCGAAAAATCGTAGGGAACAAGAATATGGATCATGTGCTTTAGCGTTTATGGGATCAATTTAATGGCTATCCTTTCGCTAAAACAGGACTTTTGTCAGGTTTTCCTAACTAATCAATCCAATTCCAAAAAGTAAAGTCCAAACCAAAGTGCTAATTGCCATTTGTTTGAGATAGGGATCTGTCTCGGCAGCGGTGCTTGCTTTCTGTAATCCTTTACCGATGTATACCATCCACGGAATTACTAGACATGCTCCTAAGGAACCAAAAGTTTGATTGAACCAAACAAAGACAACTAATCCTAGGTAAGCCATGGTAATTAAGATCCAGTGGTAAGCGATGGCTTTCGATCTTCCGATTCGTACAGGAATAGATCGCTTTCCTGCCAGTTGATCTGAGTCGATGTCTCGGATATTGTTGATATTCAAAACCGCCGTACTGAAGCATCCCAATCCTACAGCAATCAACAAGACCATGGGCTCTGCTTGGAGACTATGCAAGAAGTAGGTGCCTGACACGCCCACCAAACCAAAGAAAAGAAATACCGAAATATCACCTAATCCAGCGTATCCATAGGGATTCGAACCTGAAGTGTAGCGGATGGCTGCCCAAATAGCAAGGAGACCTAAGGCTAGGAAACCAAAAAAATAGGACAAACTCGGTAATGCGATGTAGATGAGGAGAAGGCCTGTACCTAAGGAAAGTCCCCCGAAAATAAACATGGCCCGCTTCATTTCTGGAAGAGAAATCAAACCAGATTGAACGGCTCGAATGGGGCCTTTTCGTGCTGACGAATCCGCTCCATGGATGCTGTCTCCGTAATCGTTAGACAGGTTGGATAAAATCTGTAGAAATACCGTAGTCAAAGAAGCCAAAACCAAGACCTCCCAACGAAAGGCATCTTGCCATTTCGCCAAAAAAGACCCAGCAAAAATACTTGCTAGGGCTAGGGGTAAGGTACGAAGCCTGACTGCATGCAGCCAGGCTTCTTTTTTGGATTGGATTTCTCTTTTCAAGGAAAACAGTTAATCAGGGAGTGATTAGACTTAAAATTTCCTCGTCCATTGGTTTTACGGAAGAAGGGAAAAATTTAACCAATTCGCCTTTTTCATTGATGAAGTACTTGCAAAAATTCCAGCTAGGCTCCTGGCTGTTCCAACCATTCAAACTGGCATCAGAAAGCCATCTGTAAAGTGGGTGCTTGTCAAATCCTTTTACTGAAATTTTCTCAAACATAGGGAAAGTAACTCCGAATTCAGTTGAACAGAATTCTTTGATTTCTTCATTCGTACCTGGTTCCTGCCCGCCAAAATTATTGGCTGGAAATCCAAGAATAAGAATATCGTCACCATGCTTGGCATACAACTCTTGGAGTTGAGCGTATTGCTTGGTGTAGCCACACTTGGAGGCCACATTTACCAAAAGCAATTTTTTTCCTTTGAAAGAGGCAAAGTCAACTTCTTGTCCATTGATATCTTTCATTTTGAAATCGTAAAAAGAGCTTTCCATGGTTTGGTCGTAGGAAGGGTGGAGACTTGAGGTGTCTGCAGGACGATCTAAGGTCGTGCCACAAGCCAATAAGGCTACACTAAGGGAGATTAGAACTGTTTTCATAATTACATTCTTTCGGGAACTTGTATACCTATCAAACTCATTCCTCTTTTGATTGTTTTGGCAGTTTGCAAAGAAAGCGCAACTCGAAAAGATTGGAGTTGTAAGTCTTTCTCGTGAAAAATGGGAAGTTCTGCATAGAATCGGTTGTATTCCTTTGCCAAGTCAAAGAGGTATTGCGCAAGAATGGCAGGGGAGTAATCCTCTGCTGCTTGCTTTATTTTTCGCTCAAAATCATTCAGCAACTGAATAAGAGCAGCTTCTGTCTCGGCAAGCTCGCTGAGGTTTACAAAACTTTCAGCTGAAAGATCTACGCCGATTTGCTCGGCTTTTCTAAGAATGGCGGCGATTCGTGCATGGGAGTATTGAATAAATGGGCCTGTGTTTCCTTGAAATTCAATGGATTCCTGTGGGTTGAATAGCATGCGTTTTTTTGGATCTACCTTCAACAAGAAGTACTTGAGGGCACCAATGCCTAGGATTTCATACAATTCTGTAGCCTGAGTCTCCGTAAAACCTTCAATCTTTCCTAGCTCCTTGGTGTGATGTGCAGCAGTCTCTACCATTTCTTCCATCAATTCATCTGCATCCACTACTGTACCTTCCCGTGACTTCATCTTGCCAGTAGGAAGGTCCACCATGCCATAGGAGAGGTGGTACAATCCAGGACCATAAGAACGTCCAAGTTTACGCATGATTTTAAACAAGACATCAAAGTGGTAATCTTGCTCATTTCCAACTACATACACCGATTTATTGATTTGGAAATCCTGGTACTTTAAATCTGCGGTACCCATATCTTGTGTGATGTAGACCGAGGTGCCATCACCTCTCAGAACCAGTTTTTCATCCAGCCCCTCGTCCCTCAAGTCTACCCAAACCGATCCATTTTCTTTTTTGAAAAATACCCCTTTGGCTAATCCTTCTTCTACGATGTCTTTGCCGAGCAGGTAGGTATTGGATTCGTAATAGGTCACATCGAAATCCACTCCCATGCGTTGGTAGGTGGCTTTGAATCCTTCATAGACCCATCCGTTCATTTGGTTCCAGAGGGCGATTACATCCGAATCTTGGTCTTCCCATTTGCGAAGCATTTCTTGAGCCTCCAGGAGGAGCGGAGCATTTTTCTTGGCATCCTCTTCGGATTGGCCTGCTTCGATCAAACTTTTTTGTTGGGCTTTGTAATGTGTGTCAAAAAGGACGTAGTATTTTCCTGCCAGGTGATCCCCCTTCAGTCCGGAGGAGGTAGGTGTTTCGCCATTTCCGAAGTGCTGGTAAGCAACCATGGATTTGCAAATGTGAATACCTCGGTCATTGACCAAGTTGGCCTTGATTACCTCGTAGCCAGCCGCTTTCAAGAGTTCAGCAACGGAATACCCTAAGAAATTATTTCGCAGGTGCCCGAGGTGCAAGGGTTTGTTGGTATTGGGAGAGGAGTACTCCACCATTACCTTTTGCCCATTGCTGGGTAGCTGACCGAAGCTTTTGGAGGTATATACTTGTCTGAATAAACTGACCCATTCCTCCTGAGCGACCACCAGATTCAAAAAGCCTTTCACCACATTGAAATTTTTCACTGCGGGCACATGTGCCTTCAAGTAGGTACCCAGTTGTGTGGCTGTTGCTTCAGGACTCAACTGAGATTGCTTCAAAAAGGGAAATACCACAAAGGTGTAACTCCCTTCAAACTCTTTTTTGGTAGGAGCCAAACTGAGTTGTTCTAGGGGAACAGTCGATTGAAAGCAGGAAGTGAAAGCATCTTGGATGCCTTTGAGTATGGAATCTTGAAAATTCATGGTTTTACGATTTACCCAGAGAAAGCGTCAAGAAATCAGATGCAGCGCTTTTGGCTTAGTTCCTAACCATCACTTGGTAGGGCGAATTTAAGACGGCTTCTTGTAAAATGTGGTACCGCAAGCCATTTTAAATAAAAAAGGGACTGAAAGTTTACTTGATTCGGACTTCATTTGCCCTCTTGGGTTTGCTAAAAGTGATTGACTAAGGATTTAGTCGTAATCTCAAGTACTTCGAAAGCTATTTCTGCCATCGTATTTTCACTATCTAGGGTAGGGTTTACTTCTACAATCTCCCAGCAGCACACACGTTTGTCTTTGATTAGTTCGGCATTCAATTGAATGGCTTCTTCTACGGTTAATCCATTAGGAACTGGGGTACCAGTACCCAAAGAGATGGACGGATCCATGCTGTCCACATCAAAGGAAATATACAGTTGATCACAGTCCTTCAATAGCTCCAATGCTTGCTTGGCAATTTCTAAAACTCCAAGTTTGCGCACCATATCCGTTGTAAAGTTGGGAATTCCGTAGTGCTGCATCAAATAGTTCTCGGGTTCCTCGGTGTCGCGAACAGAGATGTACACAATGTCCTTCGGATCGATTTTTGGAGAATCACCTCCTATTTTTTTAATACGGTCCCAATAGGCACGTGTTTCTGGAGATGGCTGATTGAGTTGACATTCCATGTTGTCCAGGTGGGTAGCCATGGCCAAAGGCATGCCGTGCATATTTCCTGAAGGTGTGGTGTAAGGCGTGTGTAGATCGGCATGGGCATCGATCCAAATTACCCCCAATCGCTTGTCTGGATGGGCTCCTTTGATACCCATAATGGTACCTGCAGCTGTGCTATGATCACCTGCAAGGACGATAGGGAACTTCTTTTCTAAGCGTAGGGATTCAATAGTAGAATATACATTTTTGACTACCTGATACACCCCGTCGATGTAATTGGCAAAGGGGTGTTTATTTCCTTTCCAAAGAAAATTATTGGCATCGGGTACACTTATGGGTTCGAATTGTGAGAAAAAATTTGATTTTTTGTCAAGGCTGGCAATCTTGAGTGCATCTACTCCTAAGCTTGCACCTCGGGTACCGGCAGCAATTTCAGAACGAACTTCGACTAACTTAATCTTACGCATCTCTAGGGTATAGTTGGGTTTTCTACTTGTAAATCTAGGGAAAAAACAAGCACAATCCGAACCCAGTACAAGGCTCCCTATTCAAAAGTTGGCGAGCGAAAAGCGAGTTTTAGCATGCTGGGAATGAGTTAAAATTGTGAGTGCTTAAGGTTAAAAAATGGTCAAAAAAATAGGTGTAGTGGTACTTAGCTTTTATCAAATTAATTACTGCTAAGAATTTGTGGTTCAAAACTTTGGTAACCGTCAATAAAAGCGCAATTTTTGCAGCCTTATTTACACGCTTAGCCCATTTTGGTAGATGAATAGATACATTGATTTGATCCAGCAGACCTTCGATTTTCCAACTAAGGAATTCACGGTAGAAAATAACCAGCTGTACTTCAACGGGGTAAATTTGATGGAGATCATAGAAACCTATGGCACTCCCTTGAAGCTTACTTACCTACCCAAAATTTCTGAAAACATACAACATGCCAAGACTTACTTCAGTAAGGCTATGCAAACCCATAATTACCAAGGCAAGTATACCTATTGCTATTGCACCAAATCTTCGCATTTCAGTTTCGTATTGGATGAGGCATTAAAAAATGACATCCACATCGAAACGTCTTCCACCTTTGACATTCCCTTGGTGCGAAGCTTGTATGCCAAAGGTAAAATCCGAAAGGATACCTACATCATTTGCAATGGATTTAAGCGGGAGAAGTACAAACAGTATGTGAGCGAACTTTTGAACGATGGCTTTGTGAACTGTGTGCCGATCTTGGATAACCTTACTGAAATTGATTATTACCTAGAGCATGTGAAAGTTCCATTTCAGGTAGGGATTCGCATTGCTTCGGATGAAGAACCTAAGTTTGGATTTTATACCTCCAGGTTGGGAGTTCGCTATAACGACATCATTTCTCTCTACGAAGAAAAAATTAAAAACAATCCTCAAGTAAGCTTGAAGATGCTTCACTTTTTCATTAACTCTGGCATCAAGGATACCGCATACTATTGGTCCGAATTAACTCGCTTTATTCAAAAGTATGTAGAGTTGAAGCGTGTAGCTCCTAGTTTGGACTCTATGGATATTGGGGGAGGCTGGCCAATCAAGACCAATGTGTTTTTTGATTACGATTACCAGTACATGGCTGATCAAATCGTCAAAAATATCAAGTGGATGTGTGCGAAGAACAATACCACTGAACCCAATATTTTCACTGAATTCGGAAGTTACACCGTAGGGGAAAGCGGAGCTGTTTTGTATTCCATTTTGGAAGAGAAGCTGCAGAATGACAAGGAATTGTGGTACATGATTGATGGTTCCTTCATTACTCAACTTCCAGATAGCTGGGGATTGAACCAAAAATACATCATGCTTGCTGTCAATAATTGGGAGGAAGAGTATCATAACATTTCCTTGGGAGGATTGACTTGTGATAGCATGGACTATTACAATTCAGAGGCGCACCAATTCAACATATATCTACCCAAACTTGTGGAAAAGAAGCAGCAATACATAGGCTTTTTCCATACCGGTGCTTACCAAGAATCCCTAGGTGGTTATGGTGGCATTCAGCACTGCTTGATTCCGGCACCTAAACACGTATTAATCGATCGGGATGAAAATGGTCAGGTGAAGCATTGGCTGTTTGCCAGTGATCAAAAGGAAGAGAATATGCTGAAGATATTAGGATACTAAATAAAAATGACCGCCGAGGCGGTCATTTTTTTTAACTAGTTGCTTCTTCCTTAATGGGAAATAGAATTGATGCAGCTACCGAAATGATTAATACTCCTCCGACAATCGATAGGGAAAGGGGAGAGGAGATGTGATAGAATGGGGCAATAATCATTTTGAATCCAATGAAAGCCAAAATGATTGCCAATCCGAACTTCAAGCGGCTAAACATATGGATGAAGTTGGCCAAAAGGAAATACAAGGAACGTAGCCCAAGAATTGCAAAAATATTCGATGTGTAGAGGATAAAAGGATCATCCGGTGCAATGGCGAAGATGGCAGGAATGGAATCTACTGCGAAAATCAAATCCGTAAACTCAATCACAGCGACTACAACCAATAGGGGTGTAGCCATTTTTATCCCATTTTCAACAGTAAAGAAATTCCCTCCATTGTACTCCTTACTTACTTTAAATAGTTTGTGGATTACCTGAGCACCCGGACTTTTGCTAAAGTCTTTTTCATCATCATCTTTATCATTTGCAAACCAGGATTTTATTCCGGCATAGATCAGGAAGAATCCGAAAATTGTAAGGACTGCATTGATTTTCACATCTTGTCCAAACAGATTCATTTCAGGCAAAAAGGTGAGGTTAATCAAACCTACTCCCGCAAAAATGAAGATGGCCCGCATGACAAGCGCACCAATAATGCCCCAAAAAAGTACCTTATGGTGTAAATCTCGTGGCACATTGAAGTATCCAAAAACAAGAATGAACACAAAAAGATTGTCCACTGACAATGCTTTTTCTATCCAATAAGCTGCCTGGTATTGGGAAAATTTTTCCAATCCTGAGGTTTCGGCTGTAGCGATGTAAATGAAAATACTGAAAATCATGGAAAGGCCGATCCAAACGATGGACCAAATGGCTGCTTCCTGATTGGATATGACATGTTTCTTTTTGTTGAAAATGCCCAAGTCAAGCAAAAGCATGAAAAGGACAGCAACAGAAAAACCGATGATAATACCGGGATGATCAATTAAATTATCCGCATTCTTCATAAAGATTGGAAACTAGTGATTGTTTGTGGGTGCAAAATTACTCCTTTTTTTGAGCCATTTGAAAAAAGATAAGGCTCGTTAACCTGTGTTTTTGCTTAGATACGAATCAAAATAGGCTATGGTTTTGAGAAGCCCTTCCTGAAGCTGGATTTGAGGGGACCAATGAAGGTCCCGAGACGCCATGGATATGTTGGGTTGACGCCGAAGAGGATCATCGGCCGCAGCAGGTAGAAAAGAAAGTTTGCTCTTGCTTCCTGTCAAATCAAGAATCAAGTTAGCTAGTTGCAAAATGGTACATTCAGTTGGGTTTCCCACATTAACAGGACCTGTTATCTCCATCGAAGAATCCATCAAGAGGCGGATAGCTTGGATGGTATCATCTACATAGCAAAAGGAACGCGTCTGAGTACCATCTCCAATTACGCTGAGGCCTTTTCCTTGAAGCGCTTGGAGAATGAAATTGGATACCACCCGACCATCCTTAGCACTCATTCGTGGACCATAGGTATTGAAGATTCGCATCACTTTAATGTCCACCTGGTATTGTCGATGGTAGTCAAAAAATAAGGTTTCTGCACCACGCTTCCCTTCGTCATAGCAAGCTCTCGGACCTATTGGATTGACGTTTCCAAAATAGGACTCCGGTTGTGGATGAAGCTGTGGGTCACCATAAACCTCTGAAGTCGAGGCTTGAAAAATTCTTGCTCCTGTTGTTTTGGCTAATTCAAGCAGATTCAGAGATCCAAGTATAGAAGTTTTGAAGGTTTCGATGGGGAATTGCTGGTACAATTTAGGCGATGCGGGACAAGCCAAATTGTAAATTTCGTCTACCTCAATAGAAAGCGGAGAGCAGACATCCTGAACTAGTAATTCAAAATTGGACTGGGATAGTAAATGATTGATGTTTTGTTTGGAACCTGAAAAAAAATTATCAAGGCAGGTAACAAGATTTCCTTCTGCTACCAACTGATCACAGAGGTGACTTCCTAAAAACCCTGCTCCACCACTGACAAGAATTTTTTTCATCTGCTTTGGGGCTATCCCCTTTATTCCAATTTTTAATTTCTACAAAATGTACTTGTGCTGCCTTATAGTAAAACCTGCTCTTATAAAGCTGAACAAAAGTACATTAAAACCAGTCCGTTTTCATGGTAAGGGTGGGGTAGGTGGTTGAAGCGAATCGCTCAACTATCCCTTTTAACTTGACAAGTTCATAGGCAAAAGTATAGCGTGCCGTTTCAATTTTTCCTAGATGAAAATCTTGTTCTTTGCTGCCTTGTTCCAAGGCTTTTTGGGCAGTAATGGCTTGCTTTAGCCACATCCAACCCATGCAAAGTAGGCCTGCACCTTCCAAAAAGAGTGTTGCATCTGCAAGGTAGTAGTCTGGACCTTGGTTTCTCTTAAAGAGAATCTGGGCTGTTCCTGTCGCGAATTCTTGACAGTAATTTTCAAAACCCTTTCCAAGATCTTCTAACTCGTGAAGCTTCTTTGCTTCCTGAATCGTGCTTTGCAGCTCTTTCTGAAGCATTTTCCAGCCCAATCCTTCATGGATTAGCAGTTTTCTTCCTAATAAATCTATCCCGTGTATTCCGGTTGTGCCTTCATGAATTGGGTGGATTCGAGCTTCCCGATAGTATTGTTCAACAGGGAAATCTGTCGTATAACCTGCGCCTCCAAGTACCTGAACCGCCATAGAAGTGCTTTGAAGCCCCATTTCGGAGGGGAAGCTTTTGGCAATTGGGATCAATAAGTCCAACAAAGATTCTAATTCTCCTTTTTTCTGTGGATCAATTTCCTGGGATAGTTTATCACCTAGTAGTCCACAGAAAATAAGTAAGGCTAAAGATCCTTCTGTAATGCTTTTTTGGAACAAAAGCATACGCTTTACATCTGCATGTTGGATGATGGGTACCTGAGGTCGGTTTGGTTCCTTTTCGCTGATATTTCTTCCTTGAGGACGAACTTTGGCATAGCTTAAGGATGCCTGAAAAGCAGCTGTAGCAATTGCTGTGGCATTCATGCCTATTCCAAGCCGAGCTTCATTCATCATTTGGAACATGTATTTCAGACCTTGGTGTGCTTCGCCTACCAAGTATCCCTCGCAGGAGGATTCACTTCCAATCATCAGGTGGACGATGGGAGCACCCTTGTAGCCCATCTTGTGGTAAATACCTTGGGTAAGTACATCATTTGAAGTGCCATCCAATCTGATTTTAGGTACCACAAATAAGGATATCCCTTTTGTGCCGGCTGGCGCTCCTTCAATTCGGGCAAGCATCAAATGGATGATGTTGTCACAAGCATCGTGGTCTCCAGCAGAAATGTAAATTTTTTGTCCTCTGATTGAATAAACCCTCTCTTTTGGTGTAGGTACAGCGAGTGTAGTCAAATCTGATAAAGAACTCCCAGCATCCGGTTCGGTCAAAGCCATGGTTCCTTGCCATTCTCCCGAATACATTTTGGGGGTATAGGCATCTCGAAGGTCGGTAGAACCAAAGGTTCGAATCAAGTTGGCCGCCCCGGTAGTCAAAAATGGAAAAACACTGGCAGAATAATTGGCTGCCTGTAGGATAAATCCAGCAGAAAGATGCAGCGTCCAAGGAAGTTGCTGTCCACCTTCTTCGTAGGGAAAAATCGCATTGATCCAACCATCGGCTCCAAACTGACGGATTATGGCCCGCATTTGGGGATGAACTTTCACTATTCCGTTTTCCAATTGGGGTTCCTGTCGGTCCATTTCCTTGAAAATGGGGAACAAGGATTTTTCGGCAATTTGGGCTGCAGCATCCAATACCAAGTCAAAGGTTTCTTTGGAATGGTCAGAAAAGTAGGGATACTTCGTGAGCTCCAAGCAATCTTGGTTTTCGAAAAGTTGAAAGTGTAGGTCTCTTTTGGAGTAGAAGGTAGCCATACGTTATTCTTTGGAAGTCAAATAACGGATTATTTTTGCTGGATTTCCTCCAATAAGTACATCTGAAGGGAAACTTTTTGTTACTACTGCTCCTGCAGCAACCACCACTCGGTCACCCAAGTTGACCCCTGGGCAAATGATTGCGCCCCCACCAATCCAAACGTCTGATCCGATGCTTATTGGCTTCCCATACTCCCAAAGTTCACCCCTAGTTTGGGCATCTAAGGGGTGCGTACCCGTATAGATCTGGACAGCTGGGCCAACTAAAACACTGTCCCCAAGTGTCACTGAACAAACATCCAACACCACACAGTTGAAATTGAAAAAGCAATCATCCCCCATTTGAATATTGTACCCGTAGTCGCAATAAAAAGGCACTTCTATCCAAGGGTTTTTTCCTGCTTTATTCACAAGTTTCCGAAGTAGCGCCACTCTATTTTCAGGTTCCGCTGGACAAGAGGAATTAAACTGCTGAAGGAGTTCCCGAGCCTGGAGCCTTTCCTTGGCTAATTCTGAATCTGAGGCCTGGTACAATTCGCCAGCGAGCATTTTTTCTTTTTCCGACTTCATAACCTTGTCTTGCTTTTCAGGAATTGGTTTCGACTAGCATCTTTGCTGTTTGTTTGCCACCCATAACAATGCTTCTTCTACTCCACGGAGTTCGGCAAGTCCTTTAAGTCTTCCGATAGCAGTGTAACCCGGATTTGGCGATTTTTTATGTAGGTCATCCAAGATTTGATGCCCATGGTCTGGTCGCATAGGAATTCGTTTTTTTCGTTTTTCCTGCCAGATCAAAACCTCTTGAATTACCGCGACCATGTCTACATTGCCTTCGAGGTGATTGTCTTCGTAGAAATTTCCCTCAGCATCTCTTTTTGTGCTCCGCAGGTGAAGAAAATGAATTCGTTCCCCAAATTCTCGTACCATTGCTGGTAAATCATTGTCTTCCCGTACGCCATAGCTACCAGTGCAAAAGGTAAGTCCATTGTGTATGCTTGGGGTTTGACTCAGTATTCGGCGTGCATCTGCCGCAGTGCTTACCACTCTTGGTAAGCCGTAAAGAGAAAAGGGTGGATCATCCGGATGAATACACAAGTAACAGCCTACTTCTTCTGCTACAGGGGTAATTGCATCTAGGAATAGGCGTAAATGCTCAGCCAATCGCTTTGCATCGATGCCTGCATAGGTCTTGAGCATTTCACGAAACTCTTCAAGCGTAAAGCCAATTTCTGATCCGGGTAGCCCCTTAAGAATGTTGTCTAAAATCAATTGTTTCGATTCGGAACTTAGGTTTTGGTAGTAAGCTTCTGTGGTTGCAATTTCTTCTGCCGAGTATTCCATGCGAGCTTCGGGTCGCTGAAGTATAAAAAGATCAAAAGCAATGACTGCTTTTTTCTCATAGAGTAAGGCTTTGGCACCATTGGGGAGGAGGTATTCCAGGTTGGTTCGCGTCCAATCCAAAAGGGGCATGAAATTGTAGCAAACTGTAAAAATACCCTCTGAAGCTAGATTTCGAATGGTTTGCTTGTAATTTTCAAGGAGTTGTAGGTAGTCTCCGCTTCTAGTTTTGATTTGCTCATGTACGGGTACTGACTCCACCACCGACCAAGTAAGTCCCGCTTTTTCAATTTCGGTTTTTCTCAAGTGGATTTCTTCTCGGGACCAAATCGCCCCATTAGGAATGTGGTGGAGCGCAGTGACTACTCCTGTAGCGCCAGCTTGTCGGATATCCTGTAAACTTACTGGATCCTTGGGGCCGTACCAGCGCATGGTTTGTTCCATTTTAAAGTTCATGGAAATTTGATTTTTTTCGGTTAAAAGCAATTCAATTTAAACTCCAGCATAAGCACTGAAACCACCGTCAACGGCGACTACGCTGCCCGTGACAAAGGCTGATGCGTCGCTACATAGCCAGTGTAAGGCCCCCAATAAATCCTCCGGTTGCCCAAATCGATCCATCGGGGTATGGCTGATGATCTGTTGACCCCGTTGGGTGAGGCTTCCATCTTTTTCAGTAAGCAAGGCTCTATTTTGTTCGGTTAGGAAAAACCCTGGAGCCAACCCATTCACCCGGAAGTTGGGACCATATTTGGCAGCCAATTCTACGGCCAGCCATTTAGTCAAATTATCAATTGCTGCTTTGGCAGACGCATAGCCCATGACGCGTGTCATAGGGCGAGAAGCAGCCATGGAACTGATATTGAGGATATTGCCACTTTTATTTTTGATAAGTAGGGGTAGAAAAGCCTTGATGGGAAAGACTGTACCCAAATAATTGAGATCCATCACCTGCTTTAAGGCCTCGCTATCCAAATCCAAAAAAGTTTGATCAGGACGGATTACCGCACCAGGCATGTTTCCTCCAGCTGCATTGATCAGGATGGAGATGGATTCGTGTTGCGTTGAGATCAATTGGGCTACTTTCTCAAGGGATTCCTCATCTGTAACATCTGCGTAATAGCCCCATGCTTTGCCTCCTTGGGCAAGGATTTGATCGCGCAATTTATTGACTTTCTCAGGCGTTCTTCCTAAGAGCAAGAGTTCTGCCCCATGTGAGGCGAGGTATAGGGCCATGGCAGCACCAAGAACCCCTGTAGCGCCGGAAAAAAGCACTTTCTTATCAGTTAAGTCAAATAGATTTGAGAGATTCATTTGGAAATGCTAAAGTTTTGGGGACTAAAGTTGAAGTAGTTTTTGGCATTGTAGTAGCAGATGTCTTGTATGATTTTCCCCAGCCATTGCGGATCCCAAGGCAACTCTCCTTGCTCAACTTCCTGACCAATAAGTTGGCATAAGATCCTGCGGAAGTATTCGTGTCGGGGAAAGGAAAGAAAGCTTCTTGAATCGGTAAGCATGCCAATAAAGCAACTCAAAAGACCTAGATTGGAGAGTGCATTGAGTTGTTTTTCCATGCCGTCTTTTTGATCCAAATACCACCATCCTGAACCATACTGCATTTTTCCTTTAACAGATCCATCATTGTAGTTTCCAATCATGGAGGCAAAAACTTCATTATCCCGCGGGTTGAGGTTGTAAATGACAGTTTTGGCAAGTTGATCCGTTTTATCCAATTCATTGAAGTAGGCAGCCAAGGAGCTTGCCTGGTCAAAATCACCGATGGAGTCGAATCCGGTATCTGGCCCTAGTTGCTGAAGCATGCGCTCATTGGTGTTTCGTAATGCCCCTAAGTGAAATTGCTGCACCCATCCTTTCGCGTGATAGCGCTTGGAAAGTTGAAAGATCACTTC
>JACCEC010901938.1_pt1 | contig 35058 bp, 28 predicted proteins | sample 7450121 | NCBI WGS metagenome assembly JACCEC01 (sample SAMN15323455, study PRJNA562643) | freshwater metagenome | isolation source: river surface water | place: USA:Blue River Watershed | collected 2017-08-18 | reverse complement strand
GTTGCATTCTTGATTAAGAGAGTTTCTTGTTGAGGTTTTTGTTCGCTGCCATAAGCTGTGAAAGGATAAAGAACTTTTCCAACTTGAGGGACTTTTGCTTTGGCTGTATCTTTTTTAGCAACTTCTGCTTTGGCAGCTTCTTTAAAAGTAGCTTCCCATTTAACTTGTCTGCCATCACCCAAAATTGCATCACCTTTGATGTTCTTACCATCATAATATCCACTCAATCGAGTTTCGTTAGCATCTTTTTTATCAAGTTTGGTTGTGATTGTCAATAAATCGCTGATACGACTAACTTTTGGAGTAGTTTTTACAGTATCGTTTGCAATAAATTGATAGTCAGGCTTGTCTATTTTTCCAGTAATATTAAGTTTGTAATTGGATTTATCATCAATTTTTAAATCGTAAACACCTCTAATATCAGTCACATTCATATCGCTCAAGATATAACGCTTGCCTTGCACCCAGTTTTCGTAGATTACATTATCCTTATTGAAAAGATTGTCAGATGTAATAATAAAATTAGCCAACATTCCTTTTTTCAAGCTACCAACCATGTTATCTACTTTCAATAATTTGGCAGGGGCAGAGGTAATAGCTTCAAGAGCTTTATTTTCTGGTAAACCGTATTCGATTGCTTTACGAAGATTTGTCCAAAATTCTGTTTTATTTCTTAAGCCTGAGGTTGTAAAAGCAAAATTTACACCTGCTTTAGCCAAAATGCTTGCATTAGCAGGAGCCATTTCCCAGTGTTTCATTTCGGTAAGGCTTACCATTGAAGCATCGAATGGGTCTTCAACATCATAGGCCGAAGGGAAATTTAGAGGAATGATTAAAGAATTTCCTAAACCTTTAATTTCATCAATTCGCTGGTATTCATCACCCGCACCTTTAATGATATACTGAACGCCAAACTCTTTGCCAATTTTATCGGCTCTTAAAACTGCCAGTTTATCAGTTGCTTCATAAATTTGTGGAAGCGACTGCATTTCGTTGAAAGCATCTAAAGATAGATTTTTCTCCTGGGCTTTTCCACCTTTTTTATACCACTCTGCATCATAATATGTTTGGCGGAGTAGAGCTACTGCACCCATCAACGAAACTGGATAAGTTTGTGTTGATGTTCCTTTATTAAGTGAATAGTGGGCTGATGTTTTTGCTTTTAAGAGTACATTGTTCTCTTTATCGTCAGCGTAAGAAACAAACGCCGAAGTTCCACGAACAATACCATCGGCAATGTGTACAGCTGCACTTCCGAAACCGATTTTACGCATTTCTTCTGCTTTTGCGGCGTTTACTTTAAATTCGGCTGTTGCATCAACTTCAGGTTTTACAGCTTGATTCCAATCATAAGCACCTTTTTTATTAGACTCGAGTTGCGGGGCTCCTCCAAATCCTCGACCTGCACCTGCTGGGCGTTGAATTTCGGGCATTCCGTAGTCAGAGTAAATGTCAATCAGTGAAGGGTAAATTCTTTTACCTTTTAGGTCATAGACTACAGTTCCTGCTGGTACTTGAAGGTCTTTGCCAACTGACTCGATAAAACCATTTTTGATGTAAATCATGGCATTATCAAGAACTGTCTGAGCATCAACTACAATGGTGGCATTCTTGAAAGCATACTGCGATGGTCTTTCGTCATAGACGCCATTTCGTTGAAAGGTGACTTGAGAAAAAACAGAACCAGAGATGAGCGAAACAATGATTAAAGTAAGAAGTTTTCTCATGGAGTAGGTTTAAGATGTTTGATGAATGAATGATATTGCGAATTTGACAAATTTTACTCAATAAACAAAACTAATACTATTTTTGTGGTGAGAATAGCCGAATTAGCTAAAAACAATTGCTAAAGCTGATTTTTAAGCGACAAAACTATAAGCCAATCGTTTTAATAATCCTTCGTTGCTTTTGTTAATTTTTTGAATGAAAAACGCTGAGATTAAGTTAGAGGAATAGAAAAGGTTTATCAAACATTAATTAAAGTGAAATTGAATAGAGTAGAAAGTATAAAAGAAATTAATGATTTAGCCTCAAATAAAACCCCTTTTTTGATGATAAGTGATTTTGAGGGTGAGGAGTCGATGATTTGTCCACTCAAAAACTTAAATTCAGAAAAGGTAAAATATTGGATAAATGGGGTTTCAAACCATATAATTTCTAAGAAACAAAATTCTCAGATTACATTAAAGAAGTTTCCCATTTCATTGGAAGAATATCAACCAGCATTTGAACTTGTTCGAACTAATATCTTACTCGGGAACAGTTTTCTGACAAATTTAACTTGTGCAACGGAAATTGAGCTAAATATAAATTTACATGAGATTTTTGAGCGAAGTGAAGCTCGCTATAAAGTGTTACTTGACGACAAATTTGTGTGTTTTTCACCCGAGATTTTTGTTCAAATAGATGAATTTGGGAAGATTTCGTCATTTCCAATGAAAGGGACGATTGATGCAACCATCCCCGATGCCGAAAACATCATTTTAACTGACAAAAAAGAGTTTTATGAACATACGACGATTGTTGATTTAATAAGAAACGATATTAGTAAAGTAGCCAATAAAGTTTGGGTCGAGAAATTTAGGTATATTGATAAAATTCAGACCAGCGATAATAAAGAGATATTGCAGGTGAGTTCACAAGTAAGTGGTTTATTATCAAATGATTGGCAGCAGAATTTGGGTGATATCATCTACGCACTTTTACCTGCTGGTTCAATCTCCGGTGCTCCAAAAGATAAAACTTTGGCTATTATTAATGAAGCTGAAAAGTACACCTATTCGACCAGATTCGGAGAAGTAGGCTACCGAAGAGGCTTTTATACTGGGATTTGTGGAATTTTTGACGGGAAAATTTTTGATTCGGGCGTGATGATTCGTTTTATCGAAAAAACAGAAAATGGGTTAGTTTATAAAAGTGGAGGCGGAATAACTGCCCGAAGTAGTGCTGAAAATGAGTATCAAGAAATGATTCAGAAAATTTATGTCCCTATTATTTGAAACAATTAAGTGCCAGAATCGGCAATTACACAATCTTTTTTACCATAACTATAGGGTAAGATGTACGTTGGAAAACTTGTTTGGAATAATTGGCGATTTTGATTTTGAAAATATCATAGAAATTCCTGATTGGGTAGGCGAGGGGCTGTATCGATGCCGTGTGAGTTATGACGAGGAAATTAGTAAAGTAGAGTTTTTTGAATACAATTTTAAGCATCCGAGAATCATACAATTAGATGAATATCAATCATTTAAATACGAATTTAAGTATGAAGATAGAAGTGCATTTCAGAATTTATTAAATCTTTATCCAAAAGCTGATGATGTAATTATTACTCAAAATGGCTTCCTTACCGATGCAACTTATGCCAATGTAGCCTTTTTTGATGGTACAAAATGGTTTACGCCGAATACCTATCTACTTTTAGGAACAAAAAGAGAATACCTAATAGATAATCAATTACTTTTTGAAGAAGAAATTGCAATAAAAGACCTAAAGAAGTTCAAAAGAATAGCTTTAATAAATGCCATGCGAGATTTAGATTTAAGCTATGAATTTGAGCTGAATAATACAATTATTACAATAAAAAGCTAAAATGACGATACATAAAAATATAATTATCGGTGCGGGGCCTTCGGGGTTATCTATTGCGGGACGATTGAGTAAATCGGGTGTTCCGTTTATACTTCTCGAAAAATCAGAAAATGTAGGCAACGAATGGCGGAATCATTATGACCGTCTCAGATTGCATACCGATAAAATTCACTCGGCCTTACCACATTTGCCATTTCCTGCTGATTACCCAACTTTTGTGCCGAAAGACCAGTATATTCAGTATCTTGAATCGTACATTGAGCATTTCAAAATTCAGCCAATTTATAAGCAAGAAGTTGTTGATATAACAAAGAAAGAGGGTGTTTGGCACGTAAAAACCATAACAGATGAGTTTTTGGCTGAAAATGTAATCGTTTCGACTGGCTATAATCGAGTCCCAAAGGTTCCACATTTTATTAATGATGCTTTGTTTGAGGGTGAAATCATACATTCTAACCAATATAAAAATGGTAAATGTTATGCAGGTAAGAATGTTTTGGTGGTTGGCTATGGTAATTCAGGAGCTGAAATAGCACTTGATTTATACGAAAGTGGAGCGAAAACTTTTGTCTCGATTCGGAATCCCGTCAATATTGTCAACAGAGAATTTTTAGGACGTTCGACTCAAGGAATGGCTATCTTTCTTTCAAAATTTGGTAATTCATTCTATGATTTTATTTCTAAGATTTTTAAGCGTCTTTCAACTGGTTCGATGAAAGATACGGGTATTCCTATTTCGCCACTTGCTCCATCCGAACAGCTCCGAAAACAAGGTAAAGTACCCGTGATTGATGTCGGTACGCTACAACAAATTAAAGAAAAAAATATCATTGTTTTGCCTGATATTCAGGAGTTTACACATGATTCAGTAGTTTTTAAAGATGGCCAACATATCAAGTTTGATGTTGTTTTGTTGGCAACGGGCTATCATGCACACTTAGAAAAAATAGTTAAAAATATTGTGCCTTTACTTAATGAGCGAGCCTACCCGAAAGAGATGTGGAATGATACTGAAACCTACAAAGGATTATACTTTTTAGGTTTTAATTTACCTTTAACGGGTATTCTTAGAGATATTAGCATGAGTTCTGCAAAAATTGCTCAAAAAATCATAGATTCTCAGGCACAAATAAAAAAGTAAAACCAACTTCGATTGGCATGATATTGGCTTTATTTTCACTAAAACAATATCATCTTAATAAACCAGCACGATTATGCAATTGAAGAATCTTTTACCTGCCTTGATACTCTCTGCCATGATTAGCCAACCAATTTTCGCTAAAGATGCAGACCGTCCTGAAATTAAATACTCAAATAAAAGATTTGAAGTAAAAGTACCTGAAAAGAAAGTAAAAACTTTAGAAGTTGAAATCAGAGATATTCACGATAATTTGGTGTATGGTACAAGGTATTATAATGTAAGTAACTTTGAAAAAATATATAACATCAGTCAATTACCGAAAGGAAAATATTTTGTAAAAGTTGTTTCTGATGGCAATGTTTACCAAGATGTGATTAAAGTAAAACGTAGAAGCCTATAATGTTCATAATAATATTTGAAATGCCGAAAATTACAGTTTTCGGCATTTTTTATGTTAAATCCAATGAAAAACCCCTCACGTAAATACATGAAGGGTTAGTAGCTTAACCTATGATGAAAAAAAAGGTTTTACGGCAAAGCAAAAGCAACATATTGATTTCCTTTTTTAGTGCCAAGTTTCGTGCCTCCACAAGCAATTACTATATATTGTTTGCCATTTACTTGATAAGTAGATGGTGTTGCAAATCCTGCCGCTGGTAATTTTGTTTCCCATAGTAATTTGCCAGTTTTTTTATCAAACGCTCTAAACATTCCATCTTTGGTAGCAGCTATAAACAACAATCCACTGGCAGTGATGACTGGCCCACCGTAATTTTCGGTACCTGTATTAGTGATGCCTTTTTCTTTGAGACTCTCTTCAAAACCAAAAGGTATTTTCCATAGAAATTCTCCTGTATTCAAATTAATCGCACTCATGGTTCCCCACGGTGGAGAGATAGCAGGTAGACCTTTATTATCCAAAAATTTATTATAACCAGTGCTTTTGAAAGGTAAATATATAGGTTTTGAAATGGTTGTTGCTGTTCCTATTTCTTTTTTCTCATCACCGAATAAAAAAGATACTATTGCTTGTTTTTCATTAGCTGAAAGGGCCGTGAAACCAGGCATCATTCCTTTACCGTTTGCAATTATATTACTGACATAAGCTTTATCTCGTTTTTTAGAAATATCAATCAATGAAGGATAATTGGATTTAGGATTTCCTTTACGGTCATTTCCGTGACAGGTGTTGCAATACGAAGCATAAAGTTTTTCACCTGTACTGAGGTTAGCAGTATTATCTTCTTTTGGGGTTTTTACCATAGTTTGTATCCACGCCATTTCGTTGGCGTTTACATAAAGTATTCCCTCGGGGTCAGCGGCTGCACCACCCCATTCTGCACCACCATCATAGCCAGGTAGAATAACTGTGCCTTCTTTTGTGCCTGGGTGGTATAGAGAAGTTTTATATTTCTTGAAATTTTGTACTAATTCTGCTCGATTTTCGGCGTAGGGACTAATCTGCGATTCATCTAAACTATTTGATTGGCGAGCAAATGGGGCTGGTTTAGTTGGAATGGGTTGAGTTGGCCAAGTAATTTCTCCTGTTAATGTCGATTTTGGAACAGGCATTTCTTTTATCGGAAAAATCGGTTTGCCATTTACTCGGTCAAAAACAAAAACATAACCTTGTTTAGTAACTTGAGCTACCACATCTATTTTCTTTCCGTTTCGAGTAATTGTCATTAAGTTTGGAGGAGCTGGTAAATCTCGGTCCCAAATATCATGGTGTGTTGTTTGAAAGTGCCATAAACGTTTGCCTGTTCGTGCATCAAGAGCTAAAAGACAATTTGCAAAGAGGTTTTGCCCTTTTCGATTGGCTCCGTAGAAATCGTAGCCTGCTGAGCCAGTCGGTACGTAGATTATTCCTCTTTTTCTATCAACAGACATCCCTGCCCAGTTATTAGCTGCACCAGTGTATGTGTTTTTGTAAGCATCTTTCGGAAAGGTTTCGTAGCCAAATTCACCTGGGTAGGGTATCGTATGAAAAGTCCAAACTAATTTGCCAGTTTTAACATTAAATGCTCGAATATCTCCAGGAGCGGCATCTGCACCTTCAGAGAGCCGAAGAGGCATTACAATTAAATCTTCAAAAATTGTTCCTGGAGTATTTGAAATCACGAACTTGTTTTGTGCAACTTCGGGTAAACCTGTGTGCAAATCTGTTTTTCCTTTATCACCAAACGATTCAATTGGTTTTCCTGTTGTAGCATCTAAAGCCCAGAGGTTAGGCCCAGCAGTGTATAAGATTCTTTTGTTTTCTCCATCTTGCCAATATGCCACACCACGACTTGTACTCGCCCAGTTTTTTAGTGGGTCGCCAAAACGCCAAATTTCTTTACCCGTTGTTGCATCAAGTGCAAATGCCTGAACAGCAGAGGTTACGCCATATAAAACTCCACCAACAATAATTGGATTTACCTGCATTTGCCCCGAATCAGGTGTCGAATAAGTCCATGCAACTTGCAGTTTATCAACGTTTTCAGGCTTAATTTGAGTTAAGGTCGAATAATGATTTCGGTCGGCACCACCTAAATACTCAGCCCAATCTACATCATCGGGTAAAGATTTAATTTGAAGTGATGAAGCAATAATAAATATCGTTAAGCCGATTAATAGTTTAAGTTTCATAGTATAGGGTTGATTGGGTTATTTTTCTTCTTTTCGTTCATCAATATCATTTTCGGGTTCGTTGTCATAGGTTTCAAAAATTTCTGGGAATTTTGTTTTCAACCAACGATATTGCTTAGAAGTAAGGAAAATGAATCTCGGGCCGATTGATTCTTCTATATCTGCTTCGGAATAAACTTGATAAAACATCCCATCTGACGAATGATTTTCAGCAATCGCACGATTCACTAAATCAACGAGTTTAGCTGTATCAAAGTCAAATAATTCGTAAGTAAGCTTTTCTTCTTTATTTTTGGGTTTTGGTAAGGCTTTTACAAATTGTTTTTCTTCATATTTTTTTCCGTTCGGCATCGTAAAACCATACATAAATATACGGTCGGAATAATTACTTTTCTTTAGCGTTTTGGCGAAGTTATCCGTCAAGGTGGTAGGTTTAAACTGATTGCGAGAAATTTTACTCAACGAGTCAATGACCGATTTATACACATCCTTGTAAGATTCAACATCCCAAATATTGCATTGTATAGTGATGTTTTTGAGGTTTTCGAGAACAGAAAGGCCATTGATTTGATATTTACGTAGGTTTACAATAAAATCATCTTTCTCTTGGTTCGACATTTTTCCAGTCAACTCAATTTGTGTTAGTTCATCGATTAACGTACTTAAACTATCTCTACTATATTTCGTACCGTACATCGTAAAGTCGACATAGTTGTTGGGCAATGTTTCCTCTACGATGCTTGCTTGTGTACTGTCAAACAAGACAAAAGATAGTTTCGGACTACGATAATCGCAAACAATAACCAAGCGATAAGGAGAAGCAATATCGGTTAGATAATCGTTTATAATTTTAAATTGATTCTCTCCAATTGAAGGAAAATAGTTGGCATTTGCTTTTTTTAGTGAATCTAAATTACTCTTGATTGTATGCTTTAACGATACGTTTAAAGTTTGTTTATAACTTTTTCCATCAATCAATGCTGAGATATTTTGTTGTTCAAAATCAGTTTCACTACTATCAGTTTTATCTCTCAGATACCTGATTTCACTAAACTGTGTTTTAGGCAATAGTTTTTCGTTGAGTTTCTGCAATATATATGCATAGAGTTCGGTGTTCGACTTCTCTGCAAGTTCATTCATATCAATTACAACTACTTGCTTACTTTCTTTTAGAATATCCGATGGTTCCTTGGCTGATTTTAGGTCTTTTGCAGCATCTTCGGCCAGCAATTTTTCTCTTTTGAGTGCTTTTGTGAAGTTTTCGATGTTGAATGCTGCCACTTGTTGTTTATAATCGCCATACATAATTGGCTTTTCGGGGTCGTTCAATATTTCACTATGTTTTTTCTCAATGTACTCAGATTGTTTTTTAGTAAGGAATATATAATTTTCGTTTCCTCCATAAGTAAAAGCCTTGCGGACATTGATTTTATAAAATGTGCCATCAATGTGGTTTTCTTCTAATGCACGGTTAATTTCTTCGAGCCAATCTTGGGTATTAAAAAATAGTGTACTAAGATTGAGCGAAAATTTATCATTGCTGGTTCCATCTTCTTCATTTGCCTTATCAATTTTATTTTTTGACTCATATTTTTTGCCGTTTACTTTAAAGCTAACTATTAATTCTCGCTCTTTTTTGGGGCTTTTCTTAATTTCAGTTTCAAAATTATCGTTTACTTTTTCGGCTTTAAACGCCCCTCGCGAAATTTTTTCTAAGCTACCTATGAAGTTTTTGAACATCATTATTTGCTCATTTTCCTTCGATGGGAGCGGATTTATTTCAGCTATAACTTCAGGAAATTGGTTCAATAGATTTCGTTTAATATTAGTTGCATTTTTGGGTTCAAAACGCAATTCAACAATGGCGTTATCAATACTCGATGTCGCTGCTGTAGAGATAAGTCCAATCGTTTGAAACTCTTTAATCAGTGAATTTAGACTATCTCGGCTTTGCTTGTTTGAAAAATCTGTTTTTGTACCAAAAAGGCCCTCAAATATTGGATTTGTTTTATTTTTATCTTCAAACAAAACATTCTGAGTGCTATCAACCAATAGCACAGCTTTGCGTCCATCTCTAACTGATAAAAAAGGATTGTAGTCATTTCCGACAACAATTATCCTTTTTGAAGCATGTTGGTCGGTTAAAAAATCATTGATTGATTGAAAATCTTTACTCGTAAAACCTGTCAAGAACGAAAAAGCTGTTGCGTAAGATTGAATGATGGAAGAATCAATACTAATATCAGGTGGTAAGCTTTTCTTGATAGTTTTTAATAACGAAAAGTCGGTATCTGCCTTTTGGGTATAGGTTCGGCCATTTACTATATAACTCAACTTGAACCTATTTTGCCTTCTTTCAAGTATTGGAAAGTAAGGTACATTCATCAATTTACCCTCATCAATTTTCTTGATTTCTGTTAATTGAATGTCTTTAAAGTCAAAGTTTGGAATAAGTTTTTGCTTGATTTCTTTCCAATAAGATTCATATATTTCGCTTCGAGTCAGGTTTTTCTGTTCGGCAGGAATCAGGATTACATTTTTGCAATGCGATATAATTTCAACTTTGCTTTTCAGTTCGTATGCTTTGTATGAATTTTTGATTGTATTGGCATCACTGATAGATAGCATATTTTTGTGTTGTAAGCTATCAATTAACGAATATTGGCTTGCTTTCAATGAACTATAATTATCATAGAAATAGGTTTGTCGGGCGGCATAAACAAAGAAGCCAAAATCTTTGATGAGTTTGATTTGGTCTTTTCTTAACCAAACGAGTAGTTCGTTATAGACTTTTTCGTCGATTAGATTTATTGCTTTGAGTTTAGCTGCTAATTCTGAGTAATTGGCTTTAGATGGTCGGAGGTTTTGCTCGAGTCCCAGAAATGTTAATGGGTTATCTAATATAATATTTCCCTCAATTTCAGTTTTGAAGAGCATTTTATCTCCCAACATTTTTTCGGATAATTCTCGCAGACGTACCAGCTCATCAACCGCCGAACCTACATTTCTCATTAATTCAAATACTCCTAAAAAGCCCAAGATGGCAGTCCGAGATTTTATTAATGAATCAGGAACTTGATTGTTGCCAAATTGACTAATGGCACTGCCGCTGCCGTAGCGACGTTGGAATAATTTATCCTCTTTATTGACAATTTTTAAGAATGCGTCTTTGCCAAATTCAGTTATGATTTCTTCTTTTTGGAGTGCATCAAGATAGCCTGCGATTTGTTTATCAGTAAGTTTTTGGGCAAACGTATGAGTAAAAGCGAGTAAAAATAAAAGTAGTGAGACTATTTTTTTCATTGGTCAATAATTCTTTTTTCTTCAAAAATAGATTAGAATATAGAAATAACCTACGTTTTGAAAAGACAAAAAAAAATCGCCGCAAATTGCAGCGATTTTTTAAGGTCTTAATACACGATGAATCTTACCCTTCGACTTTTTGAAGTATCTTCTTTGCCTTTAGAGTCCTTGATGATTTCTTGTTCGCCAAGACCTTTAACCAACATTCGGTTAGGGTCAACTCCTGCTCTTTTCAGATAATCTGCACAAGATTTTGCACGGCGTAACGAGATTTTTTGATTGATAACTGCATCACCAACACTATCCGAATAACCTGACAGTTGCACATTCAATTTTGGATTTAATGTCATCAATTCGATTAAGCGATTGATGTCAATATAATATTCCGATTTCACAATAACTGAGTTTCGGTCGAAATACACATCATTAAGTGTGTATGTCTTCTTTGTTTCAAACGAAATATTGGGGTCACTTTTCAATTTAAAGGTTTCCGTTGGTTTACTCATATCTACCTCTGGAGCATTTACATAAGGGTTTTCCCTTTTATCGACTTTTGCAGCTGCAACAACAGGAGTACTGATGGTTTTAGCTTCAAGTTTAATAGTCTTGATAAATTTGTCATCCGCATCGTTTGTTTCTGGAATCCAATTGCCTGTATAGTCAGCATTTCCACCACCCGATACAGTCAGACCATATAGATTTCCAAATACTACCCTTGTATTATTATTGATATCGAGCGGAACAATCTGATTATTACTTAAATCAAATACTCTGATTTTCGCATTGCTGATAACGTTATTGTCAGGCCCCAACACTCTAATTGTATAGGCAATATTCTTAGGCATCATTTCAATCGTATTATTGATTGTTTCAGTGCCATTCACGTTTTCAAGACTAACTTTTATTTGATTTGCTGGCAAATATCCTGGAGCTTCGCAAGCTAATGTATAATTGTTTCCTGCTTTTAATTGCATTAATGATACGCCATTTTTAGCTGAGAATGAAGCCGAATTTCGGCTATTCATGGCTACAAAAACCGAAGCATCAATAGGTTTCTTCGTCATGGCATCAACAACCATTACATTGACAGGTACTTGTCTTGCTCCTCTAAACTTATTCGGAAGCGGCGAAACATAAATATCTCCTTTAATTTCGATATACACTTCTTCTGTATTACCAGATATTGCGGTGTATTCTTCGTTATTTGGTGTATTCAAGAAATCAACATCTTTTGGGAAAGTCCAAGTACCATCTTCTTGCAATTCGGTTTGATAAAGGTCAAAACCACCAGCACCTCCACCTCTGATTGAACTAAAAATGAGCGTTCTGCTATCGGGCATTAATGTTACTGCACGTTCACACTCAGAGTTGATGGGTTCGCTCATTTTCTCAAAATTTGTCCAAGTGCCATCATCCGTTTTATTTGCTACCCAAATCGTATAACAAGATTCTGTATTACGGTATTTTTCAAATTTTTCACGTACGAAAAATAACATTTTACCATCTTGCGAAACGCTCGGACTTCCTTCATACATCGCCGTATTAAGTGGCTCACCTACATTTGTAGGTTCATTCCATTCGTTTCCAATGCGTTTTGCATAAAAAATATCTCTATCGCCAAACCCACTCGGAAAAATAGCGTCAAAGTACAATTCTCTTCCATCATAGGTGAGGCTTGTGCCCATTATTTTGCCTTTCTGAACTTTATCTGTGATTGATTTAATGAGCTGAGGAGTTTCCCAGGCAGCTGATTTGTCAGCACGGGAGCTCATAAATACTTTTGTACCATCCGGACGGTCTTGTACAAATACGAATGTTTTTCCGTCTCCACTTATTGAAAATGCGTGTTCACGATACTCTCTTGTGTTGATTGGAGCACCAATAGATTTTAAGTTACTCTGGGCGATGGCATCATTGCTACCTAAGTAAGCAATTGCAGCTGCTAAAAGTACAACCTTTCTCATTTTTTTAGTCATTTTTGGGTTCACTGTGTAAGATTAACCATGTGTTCGATATTGATTATTGATTTTCAAATTCTGTGCCAAAATCTTATCGAACGGTATCAAAAATTAAATAAAAGCTTTTTTATTGCGTTTTTGGTGGTTATTCTATGTAATAAATGAATAAAAATTTATTTATTACGAACTTTAGGTGATGTGTTTTGATTTTCTTGTAATGACTTTTTTGAACAATCAACAATAAGTACTTACTTAATTTTGCTGCTTTTTGCGTAGTCTCGTTTTTTAAGTACTAATAAGATGTGTTCTAATTGCCAATATAAATTCATATAACGACATTTAGACTAAATCTGTTTTTAATGAGAAATATCAAAGATAAATCAATGAACAAATTTTTTAATGAGATAATACTAAGATTAGAGCCTAAAATGATTCGTAATGATTTAGTTGAAAATTGCCATTAGGCAAATGCAGACTAAAATGATGAAAGAGATGATTTTTTTTGTTTTAACTGAAAAGATACTACGAAACTTAGCCGAATTGAGTGAGACAGAATTTTTCATTTTGGGTTACATTATAGATTATAAGGAAAGCATTCACTATTTACTTAAGTAAATTTATATGTTTTAAATTTAACTTTCAAAATTTTTTGAAAGTTTTTTTTTTACAATAACATCAAATGTTTTCAAGGATAACCGAATATAATTTTGTCATTGACAAGCGATTAAGTTAATTTTGTGCTTTGACCAAAGAAATTTTTCAATTCAAATGCCAAATACAGATTCAATATTGAGAATTGCCCTCCAGAAATCGGGTAGATTGAGCGAGGATTCGTTTAGATTATTTAAAGAGTGCGGAATAAAGTTTGAAAGTGGTACAGGAAAACTCAAGACTTCCTCTTCAAATTTCCCTGCGGAATTTTTGTTTTTAAGAGATGATGATATTCCTGGATACGTAGAAGATGGTGTGGCCGATATTGGTATTGTAGGTGAAAATGTATTTGTCGAAACCAACCGTAAGGCAGAGGTAACCTATCGTTTAGGATTTTCTAAATGCCGTTTGTCGATAGCTGTTCCGCGTGGAGTAGACTACAAAGGAGTTGATGATTTTCAAGGAAAAAGCATTGCTACTTCATATCCACGTATTCTTGCAAATTATTTGAAAGAACAGGGAGTAAAAGCCGAAATTCACGAAATTAGTGGTTCGGTCGAAATTGCCCCAAGCATTGGTTTGGCCGAAGGTGTTTGTGATATTGTAAGTTCGGGCAGTACACTTTTGAGTAATGGTTTGAAAGAGGTAGAAACAATTTTTCGCTCGGAAGCAATTTTGATTTCAAATAAAAAATTAGCAAAATCAAAACATGATACCCTCAACAAATTGTTGTTTAGAATCAAAGCTGTACAAACTGCACAAAATTATAAATATATTTTGTTGAATGCTCCGAATGATAAACTCCAAGATATCATCAATATGATTCCTGGAATGAAAAGCCCGACTATCGTACCATTAGCAATGGAAGGCTGGAGTTCGATTCATTCGGTTTTGGAAGAAAATCAGTTTTGGGAAAATATTGAAGCCATTCGTTCGGCAGGAGCAGAGGGGATTCTGGTAATTCCAATTGAGAAAATGATTTACTGAGCAGATTGTTGAATAAAACTTTATCAGCATGATAACAAGTCTCGAACAATTAGACCTCACAAAGGCTTATACCTTTAAGGATTATCTTTCGTGGAGATTTCAAGAAAGAGTTGAATTGTTGCGTGGTTATATTGCTAAAATGTCACCTGCACCGACGAGTACACACCAAATAATTAGTAGTAATCTACATTACAATTTGGGATACTTTCTACAAAAGAAGTCTTGCAAAGTGATAGCTGCCCCATTTGATGTCTATTTACCATCAATTAAAGGTGAAGGAGAAACTGTCGTTCAACCTGATTTGTGTGTAATATGTGATACGACTAAAATAAAACAACAAGGTTGCGTTGGCTCTCCTGATTTAGTTATTGAAATTCTATCACTCGGAAATTCACGGAGAGAGATGACTCAAAAATTTCAGATTTATGAGCAAGCAGGGGTAAAAGAGTACTGGGTTGTATATCCTTACGAGCAAGTTGTTCATCAATATATATTAGAAAGAGAAAAATTTCAAGCATTACCCGTTGCTGAAAAAACGATAGTAAGTCAAATTTTACAAGGTTTTGAGGTAGATTTAGATACGATTTTTGATACAATCGTTGAGTAAAGAATTTTTAGAAAAAGATAAATGAACATCATATCATTTCCACAACGCTCCGAATGGAAGCAACTTCTTGCTCGACCAGTGCAGGAAATGGCAGAAATTGAGCAGAAAGTATTACCTATTCTTCAAAAAGTAAAACTTGAAGGCGATGCTGCACTCAAAGAGTTTGCTCTGAAATTTGATAAAGTAGAATTATCGAATTTTCAAGTTTCGCAAGAAGAAATTGATGCCGCTGAAAGCCAATTATCCGATGAGCTGAAAGAAGCAATACAGCAAGCATACACAAACATCCATACTTTTCATAAAGCTCAAAAACAAACTCCCGAAGTTATTGAAACGATGGAAGGAGTAAGATGCTGGAGAAAAAGTGTTGGTATTCAGAAAGTGGGATTCTATATCCCAGGCGGCACTGCTCCGCTTTTCTCAACAGTTTTGATGTTGGGCATTCCCGCTCAAATTGCTGATTGTCAAGAACGAATACTGTGTTCGCCGAGTAATCATCCTGCAATTTATTACGCAGCAAAATTAGTTGGTATTACCAAGGTTTTCCGAATAGGAGGTGCTCAAGCCATTGCTGCAATGGCTTACGGAACCGAAACAATTCCGCAAGTTTATAAAATTTTCGGACCAGGAAATCAGTATGTAACAGCTGCCAAACAATTATTGAGCAAAGAAGGAGTAGCGATTGATATGCCAGCAGGCCCATCGGAAGTTGCTGTAATGGCTGATGATTCAGCTGTGCCATCTTTTGTAGCTTCTGATTTACTTTCTCAAGCCGAGCATGGTTCTGATAGCCAAGTGTTATTAGTTTCTACAAGCAAAAAGTTTGTTTCTGCAGTAAACTTGGCCGTTTCTGGACAGTTGAATCGTTTACCAAGAAAAGACTTAGCGGCTAAGGCAATCGAAAACTCAAAAATTATCTTACTCGAAAGTCAACAAGATTGTGTAGAAATGCTCAACGAATATGCTCCTGAGCATTTGATTTTGGCGGTTGAAAATTATAATGAAATTGGTGAACAAATTATCAATGCTGGTTCGATATTTTTAGGTAATTATACTCCAGAATCATGCGGAGATTATGCTTCAGGTACAAACCATACACTGCCAACCAATGGGTATGCAAGGGCTTATAGTGGGGTTTCGGTAGATAGTTTTGTGAAAAAAATTACATTTCAAGAAATATCAAAACAAGGTATTTTAAATATTGGAAGAACCGTAGAGTTAATGGCAGAAGCCGAATCATTAGAAGCTCACAAACGTGCAGTTACTTTAAGAATGGAGAGTTTATTAAACGAATAGTCTGTTTTAAAATATATAAAAAGGGTATAATACTCAAAAATAGTTGGCAAAATGTACACTTATTAAATGTAACTAACTAATAATCAAGGAGTTGTATTGTATATTTTGAATGATTGATGAAATTAGTTTCATCAATCATTTTTTGTTTCATGAAAATAGAAAAAAAAGCGATGCTGGGCTTGTGGCTACCAGACCAGTATCAAGTGGGGCAAGCAAGCTGGGAAACAGCGATACAAGTGTAAAAATTGTGGCATTTTGTACTGCGAACAACGTAAAGATGTTCGCCTTCAAAATCGTTTTGTATGGTTTAAGAAATGGATTTTAGAACGCCAAACCTATCAGAGTTTGAGCAGAGAAAGCGGGTATAGTAGGACCAGCCTACAACGCCTTTTTTATGAATATTTAGCACAGGCTCCACTACTGAAAATTCAAAATAAACGCACCTTACACATGCGAATGGATGGGACTTATTTCAAGCAATTTTGTTTGATAACTTATCAAGACCATCACAGTAATTATACGCAATTGATTCGCTTTAGTGAAGATGAAAAATATGAAGAAATCAAAGAAGATTTGCAGAATCTTTTGCAATTGGGATTGAAGATTGATAGCATGACAGTTGATGGACATAAAGGAACGCTTAAAGCTATTAGAGAAGTATTGACTGAAACCAAAATACAACGGTGTTTAGTACATTTACAACGTCAGAGCTTGATTTGGCTTACAAAACACCCCAAACACCAGCCAGCTAAAGACCTCCGAAAGTTGGTCTTGATGATTAGCAAAATTACCACCCATAACGACAAAATTGATTGGTTAAATCAACTCAGAAATTGGGAGAAAACTCACAAGCCTTTCTATCAACAAAAATCTTTCAATCAAAGTACGGATAGGTATTGGTACACTCATAAGTTACTCAGGAGAACTTATATGTATATCAAATCAGCCATTCCAAATATGTTCCATTTTCTGGATGATGTAGCTATTCCGAAAACCACCAATGGCATTGAAGGGTTCTTTTCTCACCTTAAAAATCACTTGGATGTTCATCGTGGTTTATCTGTCGAACATCGTAAAAACTTCATTAAATGGTATATCTTTTTTTCTAACGAAAAATGAGTTTTTTTAGCCATAACGTATGCCGACAGAATAAAAAAATGTAGCCCTGTTAATGAGCTACATTCTGTCGTTTACACGCCAAGTCTATTGCTAATTTGTTGGTCTCCACCAGAGCAAACTTCCTCTTCGACTCGGACGGGAATATAATTCCTTTTTTCAACTTTTCCACCAACTATTTTTGAGTACATTACCTTTTTTGAAAGGCTTTTTTGTAGCATAATTTTTTAAATTGTGTGTCTGACAACTTAGAAAGTTGTCTTACTTCTTCTTCAAAAACGGATGCAGCACCACTGATAATAAAATCAAAGCACCGCCGATATAAAAGCCCGAAGTCATTTTTTCGCTTTCTCCAAAGATAAAATAGGCCATAATGATGCCGTAGATAGGCTCCATATTGATAGAAAGATTGAGTGTAAATGCCGAAATCTTTTTAAGCAGGTGCATCATTTCGATATACGGATAAACCGTACAAACCAAGCCCAAAATGCCGACCCAAAGCCAGTCGTAGTGCGTAGGCGTAAGCTGAAAATGTTCATTGGGTAAGGCAAAAATAATAATCGGAATGTAAATCCATGTAGCCACAAAAGCTCCGACCATTTCGTAGAACGTAACGATTTGAGCATCGTATTTTTGGGCAAATTGGGCATTAATTACCGAAAAAATGGTAGCCAGCAAAGCTCCAACTAAGCCAATAAGAATTCCTACGATGTATTTTCCTTCAAACGTAAAGACAAAATACATTCCTAAAACCACTAAAATTCCAAGAAAAACCTCAATCCAGCTGATTTTGGTTTTACGAACGATTGGCTCAACGATACTCGTAAAAAACGAGGTCGTAGAAAAAGTAACTAAACTCACGGCCACGGTAGAGGCACGAGCCGAACCAAAAAAACATATCCAGTGAAACGACATAATGGCCCCCACACCAAGTAGGGGAAGGGCTTGTTGCCACGAAACTTTTAGGCTTTTTTTCTGAAACTGAGCCACAATCCACATACCCGATGCTGCCAGTAAGGTGCGATAAAATACGACACCCAGCGATGAAACTTCGGTCAGACGCCCCAAAATAGCCGTAAAACCAAGAATTATGACAATAAAATGGAGTTTTAGATAATCTTTAGGTAGAGGTTTTGAATCCATGCAGTGTTTTTTTGTACAAATATAGCACGATTAAGTGATTTTAAGATTGGCGAGACGCTAAACAAGAGAAGCGTGCCATACTTAGAAGTGTGGCACGCTTTCAAGTAATTAGCTATATTTTATTCGATTCTGCCTTTGATGGTGTTAATTACGCCATCAATTCGGCTTCCTCCAATTTTTTTTTTCGACGTTCCTCACGTCGTAATAAGATTCTTTGCTTAAATCTCATCCAACGCTCATACAGAGGCGATTCTGTCAAGAAATCCCACTCGTCCTCTTTCTTATTACCTGCTTCTTCTTTCTTTTTCGCCTCAACGGGGTCGAACAACATACCCGTACACAAGCAGTGCTTGCGATTAGTGCGGGTAAGCACATCGTAGTTTACGCAGCTTGAACAACCTTTCCAGAAAGCATCATCGGCTGGTAGTTCACTGAAAGTGGTTGGTTCGTAACCCAAATCAGAGTTGATTTTCATTACGGCCAAGCTCGTCGTCAAGCCAATGATTTTAGCATCGGGATATTTCTTGCGAGAAAGCTCAAATGCCTTTTGCTTGATACGAGTAGCAATACCACTCTTACGATGCTCTGGATGCACAATAAGCCCCGAATTGGCTACAAATTTTCCATGTTCCCACGTTTCAATGTAGCAAAAACCTACCCATTCGCCCGTATTGGTTAGAGCAACGATGGCTTTTCCCTCGTTCATTTTCTCTATCAAATAATCGGGAGAACGTTTGGCAATACCTGTGCCACGAGCTTTGGCACTTTCTGCCATTTCATTACAAATAGTTTCGGCCAAATAGTGGTGACTTTCGTTAGCTACTTGAACAATATATAAATCTTCGGATGTGATTGCTGAGTTATTCATCGTCATTTATTGGGCTTTCCCTCAAACGGAGACGCTGTATCCTAAATGGTTTTTAAATGAAAAAAAAGAAAACTTTTGATGAGAAGGGGTTTTGCTACAAGGGCAAAACAATTACTGCCTGATATTGATATATCGGAATCGTCGAACTGGCGTTATGGGGAGACGAATTTTCATTTTCTTAAAACAGGATGCAAAGATGTTAGGTTTTAGAATAATATCCAAAGTTTATACCTATTATTTTTGTTTGCATCAGAATAACGATGGGCTTTTATTTTTAGTTCGTAAAGTGAAGAATTTTTAAGGAAGGCTTCGCTTTGAGCGGAGCCTTCCTTTTGATAACTTTGAACACAAAAACTGATTTTCATTTGAATACTCGACTCGCTAATTTTCTTTCAATAGCTTTGCATCCGTTGTTGATGCCCACAATCTTATTCCTATTGCTTTTGTTTATTGCTCCTACACCGTTGGGTGCGGAGTCGCTTGAAACACTCATGAAGCTGGCGGTGGTGGGTTTTGTATTTATTTATACGTTTGCATTGCCTGCTTATTTTGTTTATTTACTGAAACGCTGGGGCATGATAAGTAGTCTAAAACTTGATAATCTGAAAGACCGTCGCTTGCCTTATTTTATGACGGCAATTATCTATATATTCTTAGGTTATTTCCTGTATTCCAAAAATTCGATGCTCTTTCCTTGCGGCTTTATCTTGTGGAGTATTGCAGCGGTTATTTTGTGCGTAGGAATTATTAGCCTTTGGTGGCAGATTTCGGCTCATGCAGCGGGCGTGGGTGGTATGATTGGGGCTTTGGCTGGAATATTAGTTCAATTTGGGGAGCATAGTCTTTTCTTTCCTTTACTCTTCTTGATTATTCTTGCGGGATACGTCATCTCGGCACGTTTGGCTCTTAATGCTCATACGCCCGCACAAGTTGGTGCTGGGTTTCTACTCGGTTTGGGGCTTAGCTTGGCTTCGATTTATGTGTTGTTTTGAATTTATTGAGTTTCATGAAGTGGAGAAGAACGTCGGCAGGGTTGAAAACCCTGCCGACGTTAATTTAACCGATAAATTCATTTAGAACCAAAGTTATTTTCCACAAAGATTTCTGCTTTTTAAAAACAATTTTCAAAAATGTTTTATGCTTTGTGCAACATTTTATTTTTGGTTGCGTCATTTGATGGTAAATAAAACACTAAACTTTTCTGACAAACACTATATTCATTAACAAGCACTTCGACTTGGTCGAGCGATGCAAGCGTGGCGAGAGTAAGGCACAGTATGAACTGTATAAGCACTACTCAAAGGCTATGTTTAGTATCTGTATGCGAATACTCAACCATGTAGGCGAGGCCGAAGATGTATTGCAAGAGGCTTTTATTGATGCTTTTGCCAAGATTGGAGATTTTCGTCAGGAATCGACATTTGGGATTTGGTTGAAGCAGATTGTTGTCAATAAGGCTATCAATCAGATTCGTGCCAGAAAGGTGCAGTTTGTGGATATCGAAGAGTTTGATGGCGATGAGCAAGATATCGCCGATGTGCAGGAAAGTTCAGTAAATGAAGACGACATCAAGTTTGAGGTTGAACGCATCAAACGAGGAATGGAACAACTACCCGAAGGATTTAGAGTAGTATTATCCTTGTATTTGTTTGAAGGCTACGACCACGAAGAAATCGGTAAGATTTTAGGTATCAACGAATCAACTTCTCGTACGCAATACATGCGTGCAAAGAAGCGGTTGTTGGAGATAATAAAATAAAAGTCCACAGTTGACCGTCAACAGTCCACAAAAATTATAATTTTTCCCTGAGAGTGGTCTTTACAAAGTAAGTTTAATCCTTCTTTTGGGTAAGAAGGTATCATTAAATCCCCCTTTAGGGGTTAGGGTGTTATTATGGATAAATTAGAAAGATTTGTAAGAGATAACCGTGAGGCATTTGACGACTATGAGCCGTCGGCTGACTTATGGAAAAAAATAGAGGCAAAGAATATTCATGCCAAACCAGCAGGTAAACTCGTGAGTTTGCAGCATTGGATGGGTAGTAAACCAAAATTTGCTTTAGGAATGGTGGCTGGGTTTGCCATATTTTTGATGGTAGGCTATTTGGCGTATAATTATGCCAAACCTGCCTCGCAGAATCCAGATATTATGGCTTTGAGTCCGACGTATGCTAAAGAACTGACGCAGTTTACGTCGTTGGTCGAAGCAAAGCGTGAAGAATTAAAAACAATAGAAAAAGAAGACCCCGAACTTTATCACCAGTTCGATACCGAGCTGACAGTTTTGGGCCAAAATTATCAAAACCTCAGAAAAGAATTACCCAAAAATCCTAATCAAGAGGAGTTGTTAAAGGCAATGATTCAGAATCTTAGCATGCAGATTGAATTATTGAATCAGCAATTACAAATTATTCAGAAAATTAAAGAAGCAAAAAATGAAAAGACAAACACAATGGTATAAGTCGGCTTCTCCTAATTCTCGGAGTTTAGGAAGGCTAATAGGCGTATTTTTTTCGCTAATAACACTTACATCGTACGCTAACAACGGAGACCCAGGCTCAACACCCGAATGGATTGAACGCCGAAAAAATATTATATTTTCGTATGCACTCTCGAATAGTGATAAAGTATCGCTCGAAAATCAGTTTGGCGATATTCAAGTGAGTTTTTGGAATAAAGACGAAATTAAAGTAGAGGTTTCGATTGTGGCCAATGCTACTTCCGAAGAGCGAGCCGCCAATTTTATAAGTACGGTTGACGTGCAAGGCAAAAAAGCCGATGGCATGGTAAGCATCAAAACTACGATTGACCGTGAAGAAGGAAACTATAATAACAATACGTGGAATTGGAAAGGGGGAAGCAATGAGAAAAACTCTTTGAAGATTGATTATAAGGTATTTATGCCGAAAGGAAACGTCTTGAAAGTGAAGAATTCATTCGGAAATACTTTTTTACCTTCGTTTGCTTCGGTATTGATGGTGAATCAGAGTTATGGTAAATTGATTGCCGAAGATATTTCTAATCCGCAGTCGGATATTAATCTGTCGTTTAGTAAAGGTTCAATAATTCGCTCGATGACTGGTGGAAAATTGAAGGCTTCGTATTCAGGTATCAAAATGGACCGTGCCGACGATTTGATTTTCAATAATAGTTTTGGCGATATTGATATTAAAGAAGTTGGGAAATTGAATGCCAAAATATCCTATTCAAGTGGTTTGATTGGTACAATCAATGAATCATCTAATTTAAAACTTGAGTTTTCGGGAGGTTTTAAATTGGGTGAATTGGGCAAGAATGTAAAAGAATTAAACTTAAATGCCAGCTATTCTCCTGTGAATTTGGTGTTGAGTGATAATGTTTCGTATGATTTTGAAGTAAAAGCCAATTATGGAGATTTCAGTTATCCGAATGAGCGTGGTATTTCGTTTACGACTAACTCAGATGCTGATGCGAAGAAAGAAAATCATCATTTCAACCCTGTAAAATATTATACGGGTAAAATTGGAAAAGGCTCGGCTGATTGTAAGATTGTGGTGAATGGAAATTTCAGCAGTGTGAAGTTTAAATAAGTCTTTTGAAAAAGGTTGTTTTAAGTAAAAGCAGTACAGATTTTATTTGTACTGCTTTTTTATTGAAGAACAAGTCGGGAGACTTGTTCTACTTGATAGCTACCAAAGTAGGTGCTTTCATCAGCGATTTTTTCAAAATATATTTGGCCATAATGGGAAAATGGTCAGAGAACTTTACATTCGAAATGGTTTTGCACGACTCTACGTGCCAGTCGTTACTCACAAATTGTTGGTCGATTCGAGCAAAATATGGCTGTCGATTCAGCGTAAAACCCATCCCTTGTCCTGCTTCTTCAAAGGCATTTTGAAAGCTAAGTTTGAGTTTTCCGTAAGAATAACCAAATGGTGTTTCATTGAAATCACCACAAATAATGACAGGATATTTACTTCCCGCAACAAATGATTCTACTTCCCGCATTTGTTCGTCACGTTTTTCAAAGCCTTCTTTCAAACGGTTAAAACTATCAACTAATTCAACGGCAAAGGTTTTTAGATGTCCTTTTTTCAAAGCATCAATCGCCAAATTTATACGTACACCCATCGACCATAGATGCACGTTTACTACCCTCACGGTATCGTTTTTATAGGAAATATCGGCACACAAATAGCCATTAATGTTGGGCTGATTTTTTCGGTCCCAAATCTTACTGTATTGTTTCAGAATCGGATATTGCGAAAACATCGCCAGGCCTATTAGTCCTTTTTGGTCGAATTTAGTGAGTTTAACTACATTATTGGCGTACTGCGATTCAATATCTTTATTAGGTGAATATTCTTGAAAACAAGCAATATCGGCTTGTAGTTTTGCCCAGTGTTCGTCGGTTTTATGTTTTTCATCAAAACATTCGCCATTGAAACTCAATACTTTTAAGGCAGAAACATCCGCAAGTTTTATTTCGTTGTTATTAATTCCGACCATACGTTTGATGAGCGGCAAGGTAAGTACTATCCAAATAAAACCAGTTGCGGCCACGATTTTTTGTTTTTTTACGAGTAAATAACACGCTGCGGTAAGCCCAGATAAAACGGCTAAAGGCAAACTCATCATGATAAATCCTGCACTCCAATGGTCGAAGATTGGGTAATAGCAGAAGGCCATCGTGATGAATAAATAGAGTAAAGCCGTGTAGGAAAGTGGATATTTGCGAAAAACCTTGAGAGCGAAACTTGCTATTTTATAGAATATTTCGGCACAAATCAGTACGACATTCCAGAGAAATATTTTTAAATTGAATAGCTTCATAATAGCAGGTTATTAAGGTTATATAAGAGGAGAGTAGGGAAGAAATAATAAAGACGGAATGTGTTCCGAAAAACACAGACCGTCTTGTATAACTAACATAACTAAATTGAAAGGGCTACTTATTTTACTTCAAATGCTCCTTTACCAATTTTGAAGCCTTCTGAGTAAAGTTCAACGCTGTATTTTCCTTTTGTGTAGTTAGCACCTTTACCCGATACTAAGTCAACACGTTGGTCGTTGTTTTCAAACGGCACAGTTTGTTTGAAACTATAACCAATTTCTTTACCATCAGCTTGTACGATTCCGCCATTACCGTTTTCTACAACTGCACCATTGGCATCAAGCACACGTACATAAATATCTTTGTTGTTTTGTGCGGCTACTGGGTTTGAAGGCATAATAAAAGAAACTTTCAACTGGTCGATTCTTTTTGCTTTGTATTCGCCACCATCACGCTCTTTGCCTTTCGATGAAAGAGCTGTAACCTGAACGTTGATAGCTTTCATTGCCGAAGCCAATGTTACCTGACGCTTCAAGTCATTATTTTTAGTAGTGAAATCATCTACTGTTTTGGTTAAAGTTGTAGATAATTCTTCTTTCTCAGTTTTTAGAGCAGCGTTTTCAACGATAACTTGTTGTTTTTCTGTTTCAAGCGTTTGAGTTTTTGCTACCAACATACCATTTTCCTCTTTTAATTTACGAATATCATCGTCTTTAGCGGCTAAAAATGTTTCGTAATCTTTGATTTTGGATTCGTATTTATGAATTGAGAAGCTAAGGTCAGTTTTTAATTTCTTCTTATCGTTTTCGAGTTGAGCTTTAACAGCTTCTAATTCTGCTACGTTCCCGCCTAAGCTTTGTACTTCAAGAATTTTCTCATCTAACGATTTAGAGATAGAGTCAAGTTTAATTTGTGTAGATGAAAGTTGTTCAACTTTCGATGTCAATGATTTTTGGAGTTCGAGGGTTTCATTTCTGGCACCCATAAATAAATAGCCCAAAAGAGCCAATACACCCGCCATTACTCCGATGATTACTTTCAAAAGGCCGTTGTTGTTAGATTGTGTCGTTTCCATATGCTTTTATTATGATTTTTAAGTTTATGGTTACAAAGCAACACTGTCAAGGTTAAAGGCGAATTAAATCGACTTTAAATTTAGCTTAAAATTGAGGAAGGTGCTTTTACTTTCTAAATACCAAAGTAAAAATAGTTTCATCTTCATTAGAAGTTACACTAATATCGCCATTATGTAGTTTCACTATTTGAGAAACAATAGCCAAGCCCACACCATGCCCTTTGGTGGCTTTGGCGGTAGCATTACTTCTATAAAACGGGCGGAAAATATAAGGTAAATCTGCTTTCGGAATCACAGGGCCTTTATTGATAAACGAAATCTTGATTTCTTGCACAGTAGCCGAAAAACTCACAAATACGCTGTTGTTTTCAGAAAACTTACAGGCATTATCCATCAAATTCATCAAGGCTACTTTTAAGGATGCTTCATTCCCTTCAATAATCAGAGCTTCTTCGTCTTCGGGAAAATCACTAAAATCAATGTTGATTACATAATCTTCGTGCCATTTTTTTAGTTGACTTTTAGCTTCCCACAAAAGTTCGTCTATGCGTAGAGGTATACGCTGAATGGCTTCTGCATTGACAACTGTATTGGCTAAATTGAGTAGGGTGTTGGTTAGTTGTGTAAGTGTTCGGGTATCTTCTTGGAGCGATTTTAGGTTTTCTTCATAAACTTCGGGCGTGCGTTTTTGGAGTAGCGTAATATCAATTTGAGAATAAATTTTGGTTAATGGGTTCTTCAATTCATGCGAAACATTGGCGATAAACATCTTTTGCATGGTAAATGCTTCTTGAATACGGTCGAGTAGTTGATTGAAGGTAGCAACCAAACGTCCGATTTCGTCTGAGCGATTGGGGTGTTCGACACGCCTTTCGGTATTGGCAGGAAAGATTTCGTTGACTTGTGTGATAATACCTGACATAGGAGCAAGAGCCTTATCGGCAAAAAACCAACCTGAAAGCCCCGAAAGAAGTAAACCAACAAGAACCATGATGGTCAGAATTTTGCGTAAATCTTCAAGAGCTTCTTTACCATTATTATCTATAGCACTCACAATTACCCAATAACTGGCCGTGCCTTTTTTGAGCTGAATACCAAGCGTTTGGTAAAAGCCAGCGTAGTAATAAGTGGGCTTGCTTTCTTTCTGCATATTAGGAATCAGTTCTTCAAATAAGTCAGAATAGGGTTCTTGACTCGCAAAAACGAGTTTTTTTAAATTTTCGTCATAGACATAAATACTTTCATCGCTCAACAGTTCTTTATCGGCAGTGTTGACGAGTTTTAACACCGTTGTGTCAGCTGTTTGGAGGTCGAAGAGGAGCGTGGTGGTCGTTACGGCACGGTCTTGTAAGCGTTTGAAAAAGCGTTTTTCGAGATAAAGCTTACTAAAAAAATAAACCCCTACCGAAAAAAACAGTAAAATAGCCGTTACGATGGCCATAAATTGGTAAGTGAGTCGAGAGCGAATATTTATCATTTTTCAGATACAAGATTTGAGATAGCAGAAATTGCCTACTGCAAACTGCCCATTGAAGACTATTTACCCTATCACTTTCATTACGTATCCCATACCGATTTGAGTATGAAGTAACTTTGGCTCAAAATCTTTATCAATTTTCTTGCGTAAGAAATTAACGTAAACTTCAATTACGTTCGTGCCAGTATCAAAAGTAACGTCCCAAATTTTTTCGGCCAACTCTACCTTAGAAATTACTCGTCCTTGATGTTTAATAAAGTATTCGAGCAAGGCAAATTCTTTGGCTGTCAGGACAATCTCTTTACCACCACGATTCACGGTTTTGGCATCTAAATCCATTTCGAGGTCGGCAAATTTGAGTAAGTTTGCGGTTTGAATCGAGCCTGTATTTCGGCGGGTTAAGGCTCGAATACGAGCCAAAAGTTCTCTAAATTCGAAAGGTTTTACCAGATAATCATCAGCACCTGAATCGAGTCCTACGATTTTATCATCGGTGGTACCGAGTGCTGTCAATAACAAAATTGGCGATGAAACTCCTTTACTACGAAGTTGCTTGCAAAGTTCGAGTCCACTAATTCCTGGTAGAATAATATCAGAGATGATTAAGGTGTAGTTATTGCGGGTTGCCAGTTGGAGTCCAATCAAACCATCATAAGCAACATCAACTTCCCATAGCTGTTCTTCAAGCCCTTGTTTGATGAGCTGCACGGTTTTCGCTTCGTCTTCAATTACGAGTATTTTCATCTTTCTATATTTGGCTCTGTGTCAAAATTAGGAAAATTTAGAGATAAACGAAGAATAGTTGAGGAATAATTATGAGTTAGATAAGTACATGGACGATAGAGTGTAATATACAGGAGTTAGTCTATGACCACTATTTTTTTTTATTTTTTTGCTTTTCACTCAACAAAAACTTATTGATTTTGCAGCCTTTTAGTCTTTTTATACCTTCAACTATGGTAGCCGCATTGAGTTTTGCTCCTGCATAATTGGTGTGGGTATGGTCAATGGGGAAGAAATCGGCTTTGAGTTTTGCCTCGGTTGAAAACTCATATTTTGTGGCAACTAATTCATTCAAATCTACAAAAAATGCTCCTGCTGTTTGTGCTGATTCGGCTGCCCATTTGCTGTATTGGTCTCTCGGAATTTTCCCATCTTTCCAAACATTGCGTGGCACTGGCGAAAACACAATGGCCGTAGCTCCTTTTTCGTTGGTTTCGCTGATGTATTTTCGCATATACCAGCCATACGAATGCACGATTTCGTGCTTTTTGGTTAACAGATTGTCAATTTCTTGGGTTTCTTCGCCCGTACCTTTAATTGTTCCTCTGGCACGAGTGGTATCGTTGATTGCCCCGCCATCATTATGCCCAAATTGCATCATCACGAAGTCTCCTTTTTTGAGGTTTTTCGAGATGCGTTCCCAACGACCTTCGGTTAAGAAGGTTCGACTGCTACGTCCGCCGATGGCGTGGTTTTCGATATGAATTTTGGTTGTATCAAAATGTTCATAAATTAAACTTCCCCAGCCCCATTGCCCGTCTGAGCCTTTACCTGAACCATTTTTTACGGTCGAATCACCGATTATATAAAGTGTTGGTTTTGGCTTTTGGGTAAAAGCAAGCGAAAAGACAATGATGATAAAAAATATAAAGTTTTTTTTCATGTTTTTTTGTGGGTATAAAATTGGGGTATCATTTGGATTTTGAAAATTGTTCGATTATTGTAGAGACAAGGCATGCCTTGTCTCTACAGTAGTATGTACAAATTTATTCCTTTTCAACTGCCGTCAATGTAACCTTTTCAAGTAGACCTGATTCTCTCGGTTGCCAGTTTTGGGTGGTGAAATAGCCTTCTTTACCCAAATTTGGTCGTAACCTTGCCGATACGTTGATGTTATAGAATTTTTGCCAAACAACACCTTGTTTTTCGATAGCAATTACTCGATTGGCCATTGAATTTGACACATTGACCACTAAAGCATTTTGGTCTTTTAGTAGTGAATTTGGTACAAAAACTCGGTAAGTTGGCCCAATGAGTGTTCCCAAAAACTTCCCGTTGATGCTCACCGTTGCACTTTCGGCAACTTTACCCAAATCCAGCCAATAGCCTGTCGATGAGGTATTGGGTTTGGCAAAATCAAGCGTGTAAGAAGCCGTTCCCGAGAAGTTTTTGTAGGCTTCACCGTCCAGCTTTGTCCATGAACCGAGCGAGTTTGTCTCTACAGTTTTTGGTAATTCGGGTCCACCTTCTAAGAAACTAATTTTCCATGTTCCTTTCAATTCCTGCGTTTCGCCTTTGGGTTTAAAATAAGCATAAGTTGCTCCCAAAACTGGCGTTTTGTAGGTTTCAATAATGCACGATTCGCCCGCTGCCAGTTGCAGATAAATTTCGTTGGTTTTGGCATTGTATTTGGCCATGCCCAAAGCCTCGGTCATTGGATTATACAGTGCAGCTGCTTTAGCATTGACCGATAGCTTTACCCAGCCATCAAAAGCTTTTGCGGTTTTGTTGTTTACAAAGTAATAATTGCCATTGGCGTGGGTTTTTCTGACAAACTGCAAGCCGTTATCAATCATGGTTTCACGGTAGATTTTTGCAAAAACCATCATTTCGTCTAAATCTTCGCCTACTAAAATTGACCCTTGACCAATTTTGGCTTGGTTGAAATTATATTTAACGTCGGCAAGGTTCTGGACCTTGCCGACGTTTTCAAAGTGTAACTCAGCTAACAACGCCTTAAATTTTGCTCGACGGGCATCTAAATTACCCAGACCTGGTACATCGGCTGGGAGTTTTTTATGTACGATGATGGTTGCTCCTTGCTTGGCCAAATTGATAAGTTTTTCGAGTGTTTCGAGTGGAACTTGCTCACTTTCAGCCAATAAAATAGTTTTGTAACTAATTCCGCCCGTTAGAATTACTTGATTTTTAGTGCTAAGATTTTGAATTTGTTTATCCGAAATAAAATCAAACCCATACCCACGGTCGAGGAGTTTTTGACCTACTTCTTTAAAATCAGTGCCGTTAAATTCGGGAGTTACGCCATCGAAATGCTCTAAAAGACCTTTGGGCGATTGTTCAGTAAGGCGGTCGGTAATCGGAAAATAGAATAACACATCGTTGTTGCCTTTGCTATCTTGTAAGAAGGTCTGACAGCGAGCTACGTAATTATTTAGTTTTCCGAAATCTTTCCAGAAAGGATTATGAGGCGTGAAATGCACCGCCGCATAAAACAACCAACCCGGAAAAGCCGCATTTTGTGGCGTGTAGGGTGTGCCATGATAAAACAAATGGTTGATTCCGCCAACCATAAATAAATCTAAGGCTCGTTTTACGTCGGCTAAGTTGGTTAGAAAATGCTCATTTTCCCAAGTGGCTGACTCCGACGAAGCGAGTTTTTTACCCATGATATTGGCCGCCGATGAAGCAAATTTGATACGAAGCAAATCTGTGCCTTCGATTTCTGGAATATCTACCACGCTGTATAAATCGAGTGTATTGGCTGGCGAGCCGTGAGCTTGGTTTCTCACGATTTTTCCACGCCCGTGAGCCCATTTTGCCCATTCTGAGGTATATTTTTCGAGAATTAAATCACCGATTGTACTGCGGTAATCAAACAGAACTCGACTATTGAGGTCGGATTTTTCTTTGCTAAAAAGGTTTGGTAAATAATTTCGTAAATCATACCTTCGACGGGCTTTGAATTCATCGAAGAGGGCTTCTGTCCAATCTGATTGTCCACGAGCGTCATCAACTTCGTAAGAATCATTGAAGAATGCTCTCATGCTCGAAACATCAGACTTAGAAAGTGCCTTATCGAAGGCTGAAAGGTAATTTTGGATAGCTTTTGCCGAGAAATGGTCAATTACATCGCCTTCGCCTCCAGGGCCTGCACGTTCCACCATTTTGCCATGAAAACCTTGAAAAATTGCATACAGTGTCCAGTTTCCTGCAGGGGCTTGCCAGTTGAGTTTGCCTTCTTTGTTTACTTTTTCGGTGAGATTTAGCACTTCTCCTTTATCAGAATAAGCCATTAATGTTTGCAATGGAAGTGGCTGCTCGAAACGCACTTGGTCGATGGCCAGTTCTTGCAAATTTTCATTTTTTGAAACAGGGTATTTCAAATCTTTTAGTTCTGTTTTCTTCGGTAAAACATACCTTAAAATCGGTTGCTGAACAAAACTGATAGCTTCATTTAAGGTTTCGCCTTTTTTTAGTGTATATGTTTTATGAAAAACAGCCTTACAAGCATCTTCGGGCGTAACCCAACGCCCACCAAAAGGCCAACCCGAAGCATTGGCCAAGTCGATTCCCATGTTTAGGCGAGTGCCTTCTTTGAGTGTATACTTAAACATATCTACCCATTTAGGTGAAAGAAAATCAATGAATTCAGATTCGTGACCTTTCACACCATAAATCGGCGTGATTTCTACCCCACCAAGCCCTACTTTTTGAAAACCTTCTAAGTTGTAGGTAAGGTCTTTCGGGTTTACGGCATTACCTTCCCACCACCATCTCGTCCATGGCTTTGATTGCTGCGTGATGGGCTTCCACTTGGGTTGAGCAGCGGCGATGGTTGAAGCCAAAAAGATTATTGCTGAAGTTTTAAATATGGTTTTGTTGAGCATTTCTCTCCGTTTTATAGTGTTATACTTTTATTCAGCGAATAAATTCGCCGTTTAAATCAACAAAGGAATGATTATTTATATTTTAACGACTTCATATCGTCAAAAAGGTAAAAAAACTACCATTGTTACATTAGATACCCAATGGGTATTTATTCAAATATTGTTTTATTTCATTTTATAAACCTCAGCACCAGCTAATAAATAACAACCTACACCAAAATCAGTGAAGTTTGGTACTTTATCGTAGCTTAGTGGTTGGCCATCTTTTGGTTCTTTGCCCGTGCCTTGCACGTATCCCAAAAATCCGTTGGGATGCACACAATCTTTCATCATGGCGTTCATGGCTTTGGCTATAATTGGGGTATATTTTTTCTTGTTGAGTAACCCTTTGTTTACGCCCCAAGCCATTCCGTAAGTAAATAATGCCGTGCCTGTGAGTTCTTTTCCACCGAAATCGGTTTCGTCAGTTATGCTCACATTCCAAAAACCATCGGTTCGTTGGTAAGCTGGTAGGGCTTGCATCATTTCCAAATAAGTTTTTTCGTATTCTTCACGGTGTGGGGCATTTCTCGGCATAATATCCAATACTCGCACTAAAGCTGCTACAACCCACCCATTGCCACGTGACCAATAGCAACTTTTGCCTGCAGGGGTGGTGTATGGTGGGTCAAAGTCTTTATCTCGATACCATAGTTTTTCGGCTGGATTATACATTCCTTTTGCTCCCTCAACGTTTTTGGTATGTATATACATTTCGTACATTTTTTCGTAGTAGCGGTCGTCTTTGTAGATAACTCCCAACTGAGCAAAAACAGGCATGGCCATCTGAAGAGCATCAACCCAAGTCCAATCGTCCTTTTTTTCGCTGTTTACCATATTATCCATGCACGTTTTTATGTCTCGGATACGCTCAGGTTTTGGGTCAATCAAATACAAATCCATGTAGGTTTGGCCGCAACATTGGTCGTCGCCATTGCGGGTTTTTGTACCATTGCGGAGCCCCCATTTGTGGGCTTCTCCCCACGAAACTGCATAATCGTAGTAGCTTTTTTGTTTATCAATTTTATAGAGAGCCATCAATCCTTCGTAATACACGCCACGAGTCCAGATATTGCTGGGGCGAGTTTTATCAGCCGCCCAAATGGGCTTGCTTACATCGGGCCATTCATTCATAAAGTAGGTATTGGCCGATGTAAGGGATTTGAGAAGTTCGGCTTTTGGAGGTAATTTCTGTGCTTGTATTTGGGTAAGAATAAAGCATGAAAGAAGTAGCGATGAGAAAATCCGACGTCGCATATCAAGTTTTTTAAATAATAGAGAATTGTATTACGATTGATAATGAATAGTAAATATACCATAAATTACATGACAAAATAAGCAAATTCACTATTCGATACTCTCCTGTGGTCTCACGGAATAAGTCTTATGTGGTCGATAGATATAGGGAGCTTGTCGAAAGAGTTTCTTTCTTAAATTTTTTTAAAATAAAATTCACAAAATCATTTACAAAAGCCTTTTTTTGAACTAATTTCATCGCTTCAAAAATATTCACCCTGTAATACTACTATTTGCGGTATTACCTAAAATCTATCATTTATTCATCATGCAATCATCTCGTAGAAAATTTATTAAAGGCGTAGGAGCGGCCTCGGTTTTACTGGCAACCGATACCTTTGCCAAGCCATTCAATATCATCAAAGATTTAAAGAAAATTAGCCCAAACGATAAGCTTCGCTTTGCAACAATCGGTTTCGGAATTCAAGGGCACGGCGACACTCGTGCGGCTCTCCGTAATCCTGATGTAGAATTTGTAGCAGTGGCTGATTTATACGATGGCCGTTTGGTTCATGCCAAAGAAGCATTTAATAAAGACCTTTTCACGACTCGTGATTACCGAGAAGTTTTAGACCGTAAGGACATTGACGCAGTGATTGTGGCTACACCTGACCACTGGCACGACCATATTAGTATTGCAGCCATGAAGGCGGGCAAAAACGTATATTGCCAAAAACCAATGGTACAACACATTGACGAAGGTCATGCCATGATTGATACTTGGAGAAAAACAGGCAAAACTGTGCAAGTGGGTAGTCAGCCGAGTAGTGGTGCGGCGTATGCCGAAGCCCGTAGATTGATGAGTACAGGAGCTATTGGGGATTTGAATTTTATAGAAGCCACTTATGACCGATATAATGCTTTGGGAGCATGGACATACTCTATTCCACCTGATGCTTCGCCAAAAACTATTGATTGGGATACTTTCTTAGGTGATGCCCCAAAACGCCCATTTGATGCAACTCGTTTTTTCCGTTGGAGAAATTACCGTGATTATGGCACGGGCGTAGCGGGCGATTTATTTGTGCATTTAATTACAGGAATGCACTATGCAACAGGTGCAATCGGGCCAGAAAGAATCTTTGCTTCGGGCGAGTTAAGCTATTGGAAAGATGGCCGTGATGTGCCAGATGTTATGGTAACGGTGCTTGACTACCCTGATACTGACAAACACACGAAGTTTCAAGCCGTATTACGTGTAAACTTTGCTAATGCAGGGGCCATCAAAAACGTGACTCGTATTGTAGGAACCGAAGGTGAGATTTTATGGAATGCCCAAGGCCTAACGCTCACGAAGCGTAAATTGCCAAAAGCACCAGGTTATGGTTCGGGCGAAAGCTACGCTACGTTCTCAAACGAAATGCAGGCTGAGTACAAGAAAGAATACGATGCAAAATACTCAGAGTCTGACCGTGTGGCTCCGCCAGTAGAAGAAATAAAATTCGAGACACCTAAAACAGATGATGCTCACGCTCAACATTTCCAAAATTTCTTTGAAAATGTACGTAAAGGAAGTCAAGAAACGATACAAGACCCTGTTTTTGGTTTCCGTGCAGCAGCACCAGCATTAGCTTGTAACTTGAGCTATTTCGATAAGAAAATCATCAATTGGGACCCAGTTGCGATGAAAGTTAAGAAAAAATAAGCGTTTTAATTCTCTTTTAACCACGGAGTATCACAGAGTTTTACACGGAGTTTCACGAAATTTGAAAAAACATCATGGAACTCTGTGTCTTAACATCGTGAAACTCCGTGGTTTATTATTTAATTTGCATAAAATTTCAAACGAACTATTACCATAATGATTAAAAGAACATCTATACTGCTTTTGTTGCTTGCCATATCTCTCAAAGGTTTTTCTTGGGGACAAACAGGGCATCGAGTAGTAGGACAAATTGCAAATTCATATCTTTCGTGTAAAGCAAAACGGAATATTCGTAAGATTTTGGGTACAGAATCAGTGGCGATTTCGAGTAACTGGGCCGATTTTATAAAATCTGATACTTCGTATAAATACTTAGATTCGTGGCACTACATCAATATCAAGGCTGGTTTGAACAATACGGAGTTTACGAATTATTTGAACAACGATAAAGGTACAGATGCCTATACGAAACTCAATTTTGTGATTGGAGAGCTAAAAAAGAAAGAGGTGCCGCTCGAACAAAAACGTATGTATCTTCGCTTATTGATTCATATTGCGGGCGATATTCACCAACCGATGCACGTGAGCCGTGCCGAAGATTTGGGCGGAAATAGAATCAAAGCCTTTTGGTTTGCCGATGCCACTAACCTACACGCACTTTGGGACGATAAACTGATTGAATATCAGAAACTTAGCTATACCGAGTATGCCACAAATATTAACCACGTAAGCAAAGCTCAACGCCGTGAATGGCAAAAACAACCCATGACCGAATGGTTCTTTGAGT
>JACCEC010168100.1_pt1 | contig 35058 bp, 33 predicted proteins | sample 7450121 | NCBI WGS metagenome assembly JACCEC01 (sample SAMN15323455, study PRJNA562643) | freshwater metagenome | isolation source: river surface water | place: USA:Blue River Watershed | collected 2017-08-18 | reverse complement strand
TTCTCTAAATCACCTCTTGAAGAAATTTCAGTAGATTGCTCACTTGCCCATGCTCCAATTTGAGAGCCACGTGGTCTGGTTGCAAAGTATTCTTCTGACCTCTCTTGTGAAACTTTTGCAACACTTCCAATCACAATTACTTGTCGCTCCATTGGATACCAAGGAAATACCAGACAGACTTTATTGTTTTTTGCAATCTCACCAGCTTTTCTAGAGTTGTAATTTGTGAAAAAGGTAAAGCCATCTTTCGTTAAATCCTTAAGTAAAACTGTCCGACTACTAGGTTGGCCTTCATCAACAGTTGAGAGCACCATCGCATTTGCCTCAACTACCACCTCATTAGCAGCAGCCTCTTTTAGCCAGGTATCAAAAAGGATCAAGGGATCTGTTGGTAGTGAGCCTTCAACTAAACCAATCTCGCCATACTGCCTGCGCATTGCCGCAATATCTTCACGATTGACCATGGGTGTATCCAACCTCATTTTGCCTTGGTTTGGCGCATCGCCTACCTCATAGCAGAATAGGCGCTGAACAACTTAGCCAAAGGAGCAGCTGCGGTGGGCGATGATTTCAAACCTGGTCTTGAAGGTGTAATTGCATTTGAGTCCAAGATCGCAGAGCCAGATAAAGAGGGAAGTGCGCTTAGATATCGCGGCGTAGATATTGAAGATTTAGTTGGCCGAGTTACCTTTGGAAATGTTTGGGGCTTATTAGTAGATGATGAGTTCAATCCCGGATTACCCCCTGCTGAACCATTTTTAATTCCAGTACACACCGGGGATGTGCGAGTTGATGTGCAATCTGCAATTGCCATGCTTACTCCTGCCTGGGGATTAAAACCATTGCTTGATATTTCAGATGAAGAGGCGAGAAATAATCTTGCAAGAGTTTCAGTGATGGTGCTCTCCTATGTTGCTCAATCTGCCCGCGGCACAATTGCCCAAGCAATTCCGCAATCTGAGATTGATAAAGCACACACCGTTGTTGAGCGAATGATGATTCGCTGGCGAGGTGAACCAGATCCAGTCCATGTGCGAGCAATTGATGCCTACTTTGTTTCAGCTGCCGAACATGGCATGAATGCCTCAACATTTACCGGCAGAGTTATTGCATCAACTGGTGCAGATGTTGCCGCCTCTATCTCTGGTGCGATTGGTGCAATGAGTGGACCACTACATGGCGGTGCTCCAGCTCGAGTATTAAATATGATTGAAGCGGTTGAAAAATCTGGGAATGCAGAAAGTTATGTGAAATCAATTTTAGATAAGGGTGAGCGATTGATGGGATTTGGCCACCGGGTTTATCGGGCTGAAGATCCACGCGCTCGCACATTACGTAGAACGGCAAAAGAGTTAAATGCTCCAAGATATGAAGTGGCATTAGCACTTGAAAAGGCAGCACTTGCAGAGTTAAAACAACGTCAACCAGATCGAGTTTTAGAAACAAATGTGGAGTTCTGGGCAGCAATAATTTTAGATTTTGCACAAGTTCCGGCTAATTTGTTTACATCCATGTTTACCGCAGCAAGAACTGCTGGCTGGTCAGCGCATATCCTGGAACAAAAGCGAACTGGCCGAATTATTCGCCCATCTGCTAGATATGTTGGCCCAGGCCCTAGAAAGCCAAAGGATGTTAAGGGTTGGGATCCCTCTGTGGAATCCCTTCACAATTAAGCAACAAAATACATAACAAATCGTTATTTTTGGCGGGCTTAGATTAATTCACCCCGCAGATTTCTGGCGAAATCAGCCTAAAACTAGTTAGATTGGCTTGTTGTCCTATGCGGCAGCAAAATCCTAGGAGGATCATTTAATGCAAAAGAAATTACTAGCAAAGGGCTTGGCAACCTCTTTAGTTCTTGCACTGGTTGCAGGACTAAATACAGTTCCAGCTCAAGCTGCAGATAAAGAGTTAGTTGTTTGGGCTGACGAAACACGCGGACCTAACCTAACTAAGGTATTTGCGGCAAAAGGTGACTGGGTTTCTGGTTACAAAATAACTGTCAGATCTTTTTCAAGCTTTGATGCACTTAAAGAGGCGGTAGATAAGGCAACTGATCTAACCGGTCCAGACATTATCGTCGGAGCAAATGACTGGGTGCCAACTGGCGCTAAGAATGGCAAACTTGCCCCAATTACATTGCCAGCATCAGTTCGAGCACGATTTACTCCAAATAACTTCTTCGATCTTTCTTACAAAGGTAAGTTGTATGGCGTACCACTAGATATTAATAACGTAGCCATGGTTTACAACGAGGATTTGGTAAAAAATGCACCAAAGACTCTTGGCGAAATGGTGAATTATTACAAGGCTAATAAGACCAAGAAGAATTTAGCCGCTGGCCTTTGCATTGCAGGCGGTGGAACTTCATGGGGTGCTCACTCAGTGCTTTCAGCACTTGGTGGATCTGCTTACCGGATGAAGAATGGTGCTGTTGATACCAGCAAGCCACCAATTGATCCTGCAGAGCTTGCAAAGAACATTAAGACTTACCTATTAGATGCAAATGGCAAGAGCAATGGCTTCTTCCCTGCAACTGATACTGGTTGCAAGGATAATTACCTTGCAGGCAAGGTTCCATTTGCAATCATTGGTAACTGGGAGTGGTTGGATTACATGGAAAAAGGATTCCAAATGAACTTAATGCCAGTTCCTGGTGTTAGAGCTGGAACCTTTGGAACCATGTTTGGTTCTGTAAGCGGTGCGATGCTAACTTCATACGCTAAGAAGCGTGGTGTTGAAGCTGGAGCAAAAGATCTTTTGACTAATTTCTTTGCTTCAACAGCAGGTGCAACTGCTTACCAAAGTATCGAGCTTCGCCCACCTGCCGAAAAGGGTGCACAGTCAAAGGTTGAATTTACTGCGCAGCAAAACTTCGGTAAGGCAGCTAGCCGTGCTGGAATTCCACAGATCGGTGCAATCCTTAATGGAACTACCGGTTCAAAGAGCTACTGGGATCTGTTACCAGCATTCTGGACAGCAGTTCTAGTAAATGGCAGAGACCCACAAACTGAGGCACGAAAGATGAACGAATTCTTCGTTAAGAATATCGCTGCCGGAGTTAAGGATCTCTAACAGATAAGAAAAGAGTAAGTAGAAATAACTGGTGGGTTGGATTAATTTCCACCCACCAGTTTTTCTAAGCCAAGATAATTAGTTAAGAGGATCTTTTGCTAGAAAATTCACTTCGACACCTGCCAAAGGTTTTTAAGTATATATTTCTTGCTTTGACCTTATCAATCCTCTTAATGTTTACTCAGAGTGCTTTTGCAAAAAAGGAGTATCAAATAGGAGTCTTCCTGCTCCTATCAATAATAGTTATTGCAATCACCTATCTGACCAATATTTCAATTCCACTTAAATTTTTCTTACCAGGTATTTTATTTTTAACGGCTTTTGTAATTGGACCAATTCTTTACACAGTTGTGATGTCAACTTTTCAATATCAAACTGGCAATTACATATCCAAGAGTCAATCGATCGAGCGTGTTCAAATGCTTGGTATTGCACCAGATGAGGCAAACACCACTTTTGATGTCGTTGTCGGAAAGTACAATAATCAAATTGCGATACTCGCCTCTGACTCGATTAATCAAAGATATCTGCTCAGCACACCAACTGAGAAAATTGATTTATCACCTAGATTAGTAACGCTAGATGAAAATGGCGTAGCAATAAAAGTAAATGATTTTACTGCTGCAACTGATGATGAAATTGTTGCATTAGATTTTGAGATTTCTAATACGCGATTTAAATATGAAGGTGATTACTTCATTATGTTGGAGGGAAGCTCAGTTGGTGCAGTTGCCAGACAGGTTTTGGAGTATGACGCGGCAGCTGATAAATTTATAAATTTAGTTGATGGCACTGAGTATGTAGACAATGGCCGAGGCAATTATGCCAATTCGGCAAATCTTGAAGATGTATTACAACCTGGCTGGCGCTCTCCAATCTGGTTTTCTCATTACATAGATTTAGTCAAAGATGAAAGCGTTAGAAATCCATTATTTACGGTATTTATTTGGACCGTAGTTTTTGCATTTTTGACTGTACTAACCCAATTTGCACTTGGCTTGTTGGTTGCCATGGCAATGAATAAACCAATTAAAGGCAGACGGGTATATAGATCAATTTTCATTTTGCCTTATGCAATTCCAAGCATTATGAGTATTTTGGTCTGGGGCGGAATGTTCAATACTGAGTTTGGTGCAATTAATGCTCTTCTTGGAACAGATATTGCCTGGTTTCAAAATGCTACCTTTGCCAGAGTTGCTGTAATTTTGGTAAATCTTTGGTTGGGCTTTCCATACTTTTACCTAATTACTAGCGGTGCAATGCAAGCAATTCCTAGTGAATTATCAGAGGCAGCGGCTATAGATGGTGCATCTCCAAGACAGGTCTTTGCCCGTATTACTTTGCCATTGTTACTTAAGATCGTCACACCACTTCTAATTGCATCCTTTGCATTTAATTTCAATAATTTCAATTTAATCTTCCTGCTGACAGGTGGTGGCCCAAGAAATGAATTGGATGGGCAAATTGCCGGCGCTACTGACATATTAATTAGCTATACATACAAAATTGCCTTTGGCACTAATGTTCAAGATCTTGGCTTAGCTAGTGCTATTTCAGTTATTATCTTTATTATTATTGCAAGTATTTCTTTATTTGGAGTGAGAAAATCTAAGGTATTGGATAGCTTCTCATGAATAAATGGTTGACTGAAAATTTATGGAGACATGTTGTAGGTATTGTGGTTGCTTTTTTTGCACTATTTCCATTGTATTTAGTAATTATTTCATCAATTAATCCAACTGGAAGTTTGCAAGTATCATCCTTTATTCCAACTGAATTCTCACTTAGAAATTACCAACAATTATTTAATGACCCAACAATTCCATATTTAGTTTGGATGAAAAATACCTTAATTATTTCAGGAGCGGTCGCAATTCTTTCAGTAATTATTGGAGCTTCATCTGCATTTGCATTTAGCAGATTAAGGTTTAAAGGAAAAAAGTTTGGAATTCAACTTCTGTTTTTGGTTCAAATGTTTCCTGCGATATTAGCTCTATCTGCCGTATATGTGATCATGGAGCGGGTATATAACTTTGCGCCAGGATATGGATTAGGTACCCAGCCTGGGCTACTTTTGGTTTACCTAGGTGGCGCTATGGGTGTGAATATCTGGTTACTTAAGGGCTTTGTTGACTCTATCCCTATTGAATTAGATGAGGCTGCAAAGGTGGATGGTGCCAGCGCAATGCAAACTTATTGGCAAATATTTATCCCATTAGCAGCGCCTATTTTAGCGGTGGTAAGCCTATTGAGTTTCATTGGAACATTTAATGAATTTATTTTGGCAAGATTATTTTTAGTAGATATGAATAGTCGAACAATTGCAGTTGGTTTACAAGGTTTTATTGGTGGGCAATACTCACAAAATTGGGGTGCATTTGCAGCTGGATCAATTATTGCCTCCGTACCAATTGTGATAATTTTCTTATCTCTTCAAAAGTACATCATTAGTGGATTGACTGCAGGATCAGTAAAGGGTTAACCCTTAATCCAAAACTCTAGAGCTTCAGGAAGTTGTCTAGCCCAAGCTCGTTCATTATGACTAGCACGATTAAATGTAATGCTTTTGAAGTTTTTATTGACTTGCCATTCATTTTTAATCATTAGCTGATCGGCAAACTCTTGGCACTTTTCATACTTTGCATCTAAGCCGGATGTGCCCCGACTCATCCAGACTTTATGGCCTAAGTTTTTAGGCAGTCGATTTATAAGATCCTCTACTAATGGCTGATTACCTAAAATCCAATGTGGTGAGAATGCTAAAGCTGTTTTATATAAATCTGGATACTTAATCAATCCATATAAAGTTGCTAGCCCACCCATACTGGCACCGATCATGGCACTCTTCTCTGGTATTACTTGATGACCGACATACGTTGTGATCTCTGGAATGATTAACTCTGCTATATCTCTTTGATAATCATCACCTCTTAATTGATTAATTTCTAATCTATTTTGAGGAGGAATGTTTTCTAGAACTGGAGTTACTCCTGATTTAAAACTTACCTGAGGTGTTAAGTCTTTTCCTCTACCATTCGGATCTGTTTTACTGCCGCTATGGAATACGGCAATCATTAAAGGTGTTGGTAAGTTTTTATCAGTAAAGATTCGATTTGCAGTTTGAGCCAACCGCCAGGTGGAGCGAAAAGTAGCGCTTCTATGGTCAAATATATTTTGGCCATCATGAGCGATGATCATGTGCTCAGTTGGCCCACTTGGTGCCCAAAAGTCCACCCGCCGTTGGCCAAAGTAGGTAGTGCTAACCAACCCCGGCACGCCTCTGAGTTGAAATTGTTTATTTATCTCCACACAGGCACGATAGCGCAATGGCCAGTACCTCAATCTTTTGGTTTCGCAGGGATTTGCGAATAAATGACAATCCAGCTTTGTTAGCTGCCATCGCTGAGAGTGAAGAGATTGTCTTGGTATTTATTTTAGATCCAAGGCAGATAGAAAAATTAGGTGAAAAAGGGAAGGCATATTTAGCACAATCACTTCAACTACTTGATGAATCATTGGACAACAAGCTACATGTAATCGCTGGCAACCCACTTAAAGTACTTAAAGAGTTAAGCAAAAAACACAATGCAACCTCAGTGCATATCGCAGCATCGTATGAACCAAATGATTCAAAAGAGGAGATTGAAATTGAATCAGCTGGAATTAAATTGGTAAGAACTGGTTCACCATATGCAGTTGCACCCGGCAGAGTTAGAAAGCCAAGTGATGACACTCCATATCGGGTTTATACGCCATTTTACAAAGCATGGTCTTTGCATGGTTGGCGAAAACCAGCTGAGAAGCCAAAAAGTATTAATGCTGTGAAGCCAACAGATGAAGCACGGGCATTTCCTGATTGGAAGGTACCTAGTGGTGTAAAGATGACTCCAGCAGGTGAGGCCGCAGCTTTAGAGCGATTTAAGTACTTTCAAAAAAATGGTTTAAATGATTACGATCAAGCACGAAATCTTGCTGGAATTGATGGCACAAGCAAGATGAGTGCTCATTTAACTTGGGGTGAAATTCATCCAAGAACTTTGCTAGCACCACTTGGTGAAAGCAAGGCACATGATGTGTTTCGTAAAGAGATTGCTTGGCGTGAGTTTTATGCCGATGTTTTGTTTCATAATCCGCATACCGAAACAGATTATTACGCACCACAATTTGCCGGAATGCGTTATGACAAACCTGGTGAGAAATTTAAGGCATGGTGTGAAGGAAAGACTGGCTATCCATTTGTAGATGCTGCAATGCGCCAACTTCTAACTGAGGGTTGGATGCATAATCGAACCCGTATGGTGGTGGCCTCATTTTTGGTGAAAGATCTACATTTAGAGTGGCAATTAGGAGAGCGATTTTTTCGTGAGCATTTAGTTGATTATGACGTGGCTTCAAATGCGCATGGCTGGCAGTGGACAGCAGGATGTGGAACAGATGCTTCACCGTATTACCGAATATTTAATCCAATTGAGCAAGGAAAACGATTTGATGAAAACGGCGATTATGTTCGCAAGTATGTGCCAGAGCTAGCTCACATAAAAGGAATTGAAGTTCAAGAGCCTTGGGAGGTACCAGATGGTTACGCCAAAGGTTATGTTAAACAAATAGTTGACCACAAAGTAGAGCGAAGTGAGTCTCTTGCCAGGCTTGAGGAGATAAAAGTAAATAAACCTGCCTATCCAAAGGATTAGCGTGAGCAAGTATGAGGTAGTAATTGTTGGTGGCGGGCACAATGGGTTGGTTGCAGCTTGCTACCTGGCTAAAGCTGGCAAGAAGGTTTTAATCTTAGAGGCAAATAAAAAGGTAGGCGGTGCTTCAACCTCTGAATATGTCTTTGCTGGCCTTGAGGCGAAGTTATCTAGATACTCTTATTTAGTTTCACTCTTACCAGATCAAATCATCAAAGATCTTGGCTTAAACTTTAAAACTATCTCCAGAAAAGTCTCTTCATACACTCCATATCAAAACCAAGATGGAGATTTTGGGTTGCTGGTAAACCGAATCTGGGATGAGAGTAACAAAGAGTCTTTTTTCAAGCTAACTAAATCAAATGATGAAAGTGATGCTTGGCTTAAGTTTTATGATCAGGTAGGTAAATTAGCAAAGGTAATTGCACCAACTTTGCTTAAACCTCTACCGACAAGAGATGAGATAAAGCGGCAGTTAAATGATGACCAAATCTGGAAGATCTTGATTGAGCAAACTCTGGGCAAAACATTAGATGATTACTTTAGAAATGATTTGGTAAAGGGTGTAGTGCTAACTGATGGTCTAATCGGCACATTCACCTCAGCTTATGATTTTCAAGCAAATATTTGCTTTCTCTATCACCTGATTGGAAACGGTACAGGAGAGTGGAAGGTGCCTAAGGGTGGGATGGGAGCGCTTGTAAGTGAACTTGAAAGTAAAGCCATATCACTTGGAGTTGAGATTAAAGTTAACTCAAAGGTTAAATCAATTGATGCCCAACCTAATCAAGTTAATGTTGAATTGGAAAATGGACAAAATTACCAAGCACAATATTTACTTTCTAATGTTGCCCCGCAAGTTCTAGCCAAGCTGCAAGGTGAGAGTTCTCCTAACTCATTAGAGGGCTCACAGTTAAAGATAAATATGCTGCTTAAAAAGTTGCCTAAATTCAAGTCAGGAGTATCTGCAAGTAATGCTTTTGTTGGCACTCTTCACATTAATGAAAGCTTTGCTCAGCTAGAGCGGGCTTATCAGCAGGCTAAAGCAGGCTCTTTGCCAGATGAGCTGCCACTTGAGATGTATTGCCACTCATTGTCAGATAACACAATCCTCTCTGAAGATTTAAATCAACAGGGATTTCACACCCTGACTATTTTCGCCCTCCACACGCCAGCTAAGTTGTTTGATCAAGATCCAGGGAAGGTAAAGGAGCTGGCAAAGCAAAGAGCGCTGGCTGCCTTAAATCAATACTTAGTAGCTCCGATTGAGGATCACTTAGCAACAGATGCAACTGGCCAATTATGTATTGAGGTTAAATCACCACTTGATCTAGAAAATGAGATCAACCTGCCTCGTGGAAATATATTTCATAAAGATCTCTCTCTACCCTTTAAGGAAGAGGACTCCACTCTTAAATGGGGAGTTGAAACAAATCACCCAAGAGTTTTCTTATGCGGTGCTGGTGCTATTCGCGGCGGCGGTGTGAGTGGAATTCCAGGACACAACGCCGCTATGGCAATTTTAGAATTAAACTAAAAAGTTAGAGAACTGCCAAGGATCGCTTTCATCATACTTGCGATTATTCCAACCCTTGAAAAGATCATTGCGGTGCATAAGTGGGTCCCAATCAGCAGCAGCTGAGTGATAACCGCCCCAATACTTTTCAGCAAATCCAAGAACCTCTCGCCAAGGTAAATCATCTGGTACCAAATAGCCAGAGTTTGGATTAGCCATTGCCCAAGCAACAGCTGCATAAACTGCACTTGCAACCTGAACGGTTGTTGCAGATTGTTTTGGAACAAGCTTTCTTGAATCATGAATATTCAATAGCGACCCAGTCCACCATGATTTATATGGATGACCCATAAGTAATACGCCCAATCGATCATCACCATCAATAATCTCTTCATTCATGATTCTTTGATTCGCCGTCAGATCCCACTGACGCATCTGTAATTCATGCATGGAAGCAACTGCTGCATCAGTTGGGCAGTATGCATAATGAACAGTTGGGCGATAGACAGCCTTGCCATTTTCCCAAACGGTTAGGTGATCACTAATTGTGAAAGCTTCACCATGGCGGATAACCATGCCGGTTGTCTCCATATTTGGCACCCATGATCTAACCCAGGTTGTTGCTCCTGGCTGGGCAATACAAATCTGATTTTTAGGTCCATCTGGATGTTGATAAGCATTTACCGGCAGAGTTTTTTCATGAGTGCCCCACCCCATCTCAGCTGGCGCAATTCCCTCTTCATAAAAACCCTCCACCGACCAAGTGTTAACAAACTCATTTACTTGCTTTGGTTTGTCAGATATTTGAGTATCTCTCTCGGCAATATGAATTACCTTAACGCCAAGTTTTTGCGCAAGAATTGGGAAATTCTCCTCATCTAATGCTTGTTCAATACCTGATGCCTTGCCATCTTTGATGGCAGTAGTGGCAATATCAAATAACGCTTTTTTAGTTAGGTGTGAAACTAAACCAGGGTTTGCACCATGCTCAACAATTGCAGTAGCTCCTTTTCCGCCCCATGTATCAGTTAATTTACGAAGCTTCATATGTCGCCAGTAAAGTGTGCGCTCAGTAGGGTTACGAGTAGCCCCTGCTGCGTAAGGTTCCCACTCCTCAACAGATGTGTTTAGATAAATTACGCCATGATCGTGCGCCCAACCAATGATTGCATTGGCATCAATATTCCAGGCTAAATCTAAAAGAAAATCTCCAGCGGATAAGTATTTCGATAAAAATTGATCCATATTTTCGCGGGTAAGTTGATCTTGCACATAAGTTGCCCCCGCTGCTATTGCCTCTGAAACTCGGCTTCGATTATCACGCATATCTGCAATCGTGATCTGTTTTGCATCTACCAGATGCTCAATTAGAAGGGGTAGTACACATTGTGAAACTGAACCTGCACCTAAAACCAGAACTCGATTTGAAAAGCGTGCTGCCAATTAGGACCTCCTAGATTCTTGCTAACCTCTTTAGCCAGTGAAGATTAACCTATATTTTCGAATTTGCTATCCCATAAAAGTGATCCCATGCCACTTCGCTTTGCCTCATACATCGCCAGATCTGCTCGTCTTAGCGATGCAATTGGATCTAACCCATCTTCAATCTCTGCATATCCAATACTTACCTTCACCTTAACCTGGCCAGTCAGTAGTGAGATTGGATAGCTCAAGGTTGCCCTAATCGCTTGTGCCAACTCATCTGCCTCTATTGCGTCAATTTGGGCAAGCACACCAAACTCATCTCCGCCAAGGCGGGCAAGTTGGGCATTGGCTGGAATTACTCGGGTAAATCTATTGGCAACTTGTCTTAGTAACTCATCCCCAGCTGCATGGCCCATAGAGTCATTGATCTTTTTGAAGCCATCTAGATCTAAAAGGAATATGTACCCTGACTTTAGTTGGCCTAGGTGAAACAAAAAATTGCGACGATTAGATAGCCCTGTTAGCTCATCAGTTCTTGCTAATGCTCTCTCCGTGCCAGCCGTATTTGCCTCCTGAAGTGCAAAACTCATTCGGATAAAAGCCAATGCAATTGTTATAAAACCTGGAACTAAGATAAAACTTGGAAAATAACCAGGACGAAGTGCTGCTACTCCGAGCAGGCAGCTGCTGGCAATTAGGGCAATAGTTGCACTGTATGAGGATATTTTTTCTGAAAACTTAGATTCAGGTGATGGATATGAGAGCGCAAGAGCAAGTAGTAATAGGCCCAAGATCCACCCATCATCAGAAATTGATCCAAATTGATAGGAACCGTTTAGTGAGCTCCAAATAAAGAAAAAATCAGCTGCTACAAAACTCAGTAAACCACCAGTCAGCAGGGCTGATCTAAAGCAAATAGGTGTAAGCAATAGATAAACCACAACCATCGCAAGTAAAACCATGTCACCTACTGGATAGAGAATCGATGTAAAAACTTGCCAAGCAGATCCTTCAAAACCAACCATGGCGGGTTTAAGAAAAAATGCAGTTAGCACACTGGTAAAACCAATTGCAATTATTACTGTGTCTAACAGTTCAAGTGCTGAAATCGATCTCTTATAGGTGAAGCTTCTGGTGACTCCAACAAAAACTAATGGATAGAAAATTACGTAGCAAAAATCTGAAACACTTTCTGGTACTTGCCCATCAAAAAATGAATTCCAGGTTGAAAAAAATGAACCCATACTCCAACCTAAAGCAGCTAAGCCAAATGAGTTAGCAGTAATTCGATCGGTTAGAAGCGGGGCAGTAAATGCAATTGCTGCCGCAAATAAACCAACTAGATTAAAGAGAATGAGATCAACCAAGATGTTGTTCTCAGGAAGTACCCAACTCATGATCAGATGTAAGGCTAGAACTAATCCGGTGAGCCATTTCAGGCCAAGGTAGGGTCGTTTCAAGTTCACAATTAATAGTAAAATACGGTCAACTGTTAAAAAAGAGATCTGGGGAAAAATAAGTGGCTGCACTCTCAAGACGAGGTTTCATCTGCGGTGGTGCTGCTGTTGCAGCACTTGCAACCATGCCAGCGATGGCCGCAACTGGAGTTAAGACTCTATCTAATGGCCGTACTGAGGTTAATTTGGCAGCAAACCCGGCACTTGCAAATGTCGGTGGGGTTGTTGAGTTGAATATTAGAAAATACGGAAGAGTTGCGGTTGTACGTACCTCGAAATCAGTAAAAGGTTTTTCAGTTTTTAATCTTTCATGTCCACATGCTGGGGTTCGCGTTACTCAATCATCAGGCGGTTGGATCTGCCCAGGCCCAAGAGGACATGGATCTGAGTTCGCATTAAATGGTGCGTTGAAGGTTGGCCCAGCCACATCATCCTTACGGGCAATTAGATTTACGGCAACAAGTAAGGCTGTGACAATCGCCTAAGCAATTGTCACAGCCTTTAGTTTTACTTGTTTAGTATCGAGGGTTGCACTTATCTCTTACAGTAGATCTAATCATTAGCATCAATGAGTAAGCATTCTTAAACTCACCCAATGCACCATCAATTGAATCAACTACTGATTGAATAGGTGCTTTGTTTGCCTCAAGAGTTGCAACCTTTGTTGCAAGTGAAGATGAAAGATCATTCAATCTACTCTTGAGTGAAGCGTTAGTGGTTCTAACGGCTGCTGAGGTTAATGCTGCGATCTGAGCATTTGCAGTTGTTAAAACTGTGGCCGGAGCAGGCATTTGACCAATTCTTGAATTTGCATTTGTTGGTTGGTGCACTACCCAAAACTTTGTTGAGCCAATATTTGCTGCAGTAGGAGGTCTATTTGTACTGGATTTTGTTGCAGAGTAGTAAGTAGATCCGTAATAGACCACATCAGATTTTTTATAGGCAATCAAGCTATTCCACATAATTAAATCTCTAAGTGGAGCACCAACTGGCTCTATTTGAATGGCACGGTTTGCCTCTGATGCTCGTAGTGCATCAACTGCTTCTTTGTTTCCGGCTGCCCAATCTGTGTTTAACTCAATGCAACCATCCCAGACCCAAGTTAATTTTGTAGTGCTGAAAAATGGATTTTTAGCACAGACATAATCACTTTTACCAATCTTAGTTTTTGCACCTGCAGTGGTGCATGATCCACCTGCGGTTGCAGCTTGTACTGGTGTAGTTACACCCAGTATTAAGAAAGCGGCAACTGCTAGAACTGAAATCTTAGTTTTCACTATTTTTCTCCTTGGTTAGGTATGGCCTCAGTCTACTTGAGCAATCACCCACCAGTAGGTAAATGACTGGGGTGAAGCGGTGAATTTGGTGTGAAAAAATCCTTACTTAACTCTTTGCTTGCGCCGCACATTGATTCCCGCCTTGCGAACGATTGGCCGTGGGGCAATCCGAGCGATGGTGCATAAAATTAAATACTGCAAACCTGGAATACAAATAACTTTGCCAGCTTTCACATCACGCCAAGACTTTCTTACAACCTGATCAGTTGTCAACCACATGTAATTTGGCAAGCCTGTCATTTTCATTTTTCCTCGGGCATGAAACTCAGTTCTGGTAAAACCCGGGCATAAAGCAGATACCTTAATGTTTGTATCGCGAAGTTCTGTGTGTAGGTACTCAGAAAAGACTGTTAAATAAGATTTTGCAGCAGAGTAGGTGCCACCGGCAATGAAACTAGCCACACTGCTCACATTTACGATTACACCAGAATCTCGTTTTAACATTTGTGGAAGTACTGAGTGGGTCAATCGCATTGGCGCAGTAACTAAAACATCCAACAATTCTTGTTCTTTAACTAAAGCGCTATCAACAAAGCTATCTTTGATACCGAAGCCGGCATTGTTAATTAACACCTCAATTGACTTTGAATTACTTGAAAGTCGCTTTTCAACCTTGGCTAGCTGAGAAGGCTTTGTTAAATCAGCCTTTAAAGTTTCAGCCTTAATTCCATAAGCTTTAGCTAATTCCTTTGCAACCTTATTTAATCTTGGAAGATCCCTGGCTACTAAAACTAAATCAAATCCCTCATTTGCCAGTAATTGTGCGTATGAGAAACCAATACCCGCTGTTGCCCCAGTTACTAGCGCAGTGGCCATTTACTTTGTAATTCCAGCCGTATCTTCATCTCGAATATGCCAGGAGGTTCCGTACTCTTCAAGTAAATCTAGGTATGGTTTTGATTCAAACCATTCAGGTCCATTTACTCCTCTAGGCTTCCAAATACCTTTATGAATTAATTCCAAGGCAATTACAGGATTAATTGCAGTCTGCCAAACAACTGCTTGGTCGCCAAACTCCTTCATTGACCAGGCATTATCAACTACGTTGTAAATATAAACAGCTTTTGGATTTCCCTGCTTATCTAATCCCTTGATTAATGCACCAGCACAAGTCTTACCTCTCATACGTTCACCTAAAGTAGCAGGATCTGGTAAGGAGGCAGTTAGTAGATCTCGAGGTGAAACAGAAACACCTTGAACCTCAACGGTTTCTTTTCTATCCATACCAAGCATGTTTATTGTTTTTAAAATGGTAATGAACTCAGCACCAAGTCCATACTTAAAGTTAACTTTCTTGGCATCAATTTTTTGCGGAATAAGCACAACCTCTTCGTGCTCGACATTTACGCATTCAACTGGGCCAATACCCTCTGGGAAATCAAATATCTCAAGCTCTGAAAATGGTGTGGTGGTGTACCAGCCTCGACCATCCTCCCAAACAAGTGGTGGATTTAAGCACTCTTCAATTGTGGTCCAGATAGAAAAAGAGGGTGCAAAATCAAAACCTTCAACTCTTAAATTTGAACCATCCAAAATTGTGCAGGAATCAATTCGGCTAAAGAGGTGCTCACTTGCATACTTTGCAAAAACATCGCTCATCCCTGGCTCAACTCCCATACCAATTAAGGCAAAGATTTTGCGCTCATCCCAGTTGAAGTCACGGGCAAACTGCTCATCGCCCAACTTAACGCCGGTTTCGGTATATGGGTAGTGTGGGTGTTTACGAGAAAGTGACATCGCCATATCAACGTAATTTGTATTTTCGATCTCACAAGCAAGGAAAATAGGCATCACAAAACGTGGATCAACAGCATTGATTACTACATCAGGATCTGCTTTACGGATTAATTCTCTAACATCCTCAAGCTCTGCTGCATTTACCATTGCAGCTGAAAAACGAGGATCTTTAACGCGCGCCACAGCCTCTTCTGCTCTTGCAAGTGTGCGGTCGGCAATCACCATTGATTCAATAAATGACCTACGGGAAGCGATATTAGCTATCGCTCTACCAACTCCACCGGCGCCTATAACGAGGGCCTTCATGATATTTCAACTCCAAACGAATTACTTTTATTCTATATCAGCGTTAAATTAAAGACAAATTCACGCATGTTTATTGATTAGTTATCAATTAAACTCAAGTTAAATTACAATAAACCTTCACAAAAAAATTAAATATAAATATTTTGTCCCCGTAGCTCAGTGGATAGAGCAACCGCCTCCTAAGCGGTAGGTCGCAGGTTCAACTCCCGCCGGGGACGCAATCATAAGTTGATTGTTCTCTCTAACTTTAAATAGTAGATTTTCAACATGGAACTTATTGCTCGAAAAGCTACCGAAGAAGACGTATCAACGATACAAGAAATTGCGAATCTTAATCTTCTTACATTAAACCCCACTGATAAACGCATTGGAGAGATGGAAGCTCTTGAGTTTGTCAGAGGTTTCTTTGATCCGGCAATAGCCAGATTAACTAAACTTAACTCCGATGATGAGTGGCAGAGTTTCATCACACTCAATCCAGATTTCTCACGAAAGCGTTTTTATCTTGACATCTACACAAGACCAGGCGCACAAACTCTCTCGCCTTCCTTGGACTTAGCGTTGGACTTGGCGCGCGAGCATGATCCGAGTTATCGGCTCTGGATAGGAGTTCAATCAAACGACTTCGTTTATAAGAGTCTTCTTGAGAGCCGTGACTTCTCAATTCTTCGAAAGTACTGGACTTTAGAGATGAGCCTTCCGGCACAGACTGGGGCTGCTCGTAATTCAATTGGAGAGATCCGAAAGTTAGACCTTGATAATGAGGACGACTTACGTACATATCATGAGGTTCACCAAGATTCCTTTAGTAAGCACTTTGGTTTTATGCCGCGGCAGTTTGCTGAATGGCGAGAGTTAGTGCGTCGGGATAAAGATGAGATCAATATGCATGCATGGTTAATCTACGCAAATGGCATGCCTGCTGGTTTTGTTGATTGCAACGATGAGTTACTCCATGAAGATTCTGGTTTTGTCTCAGGCTTAGGAGTTAGACAGGTTTTTCAAGGCAAGGGGCTGGGTGAATCGCTCCTTCGACATGCGATTGAGATTAATACCAAATTGGGGCGTTCGAAGCTCTGTCTTAGTGTTGATGCTGGAAATGAGAGTGGCGCACTTCGGCTCTATGAAAAGGTAGGCATGAAGCCAATCTCTGAGTGGCATCAATACGAGAACCAAAATTGGAGTAAGTAAACAGCGCACCATCAGAGCAATAGAAAGTGAGCATTTCTAATCGGTAGTTTGCAGGTTCAACTCCCGCCGGATAGGCAATTAATTAATGATCAATGGTAAAACGTTTTAATGATCTAGGTGCCCACCAATTTCGTTCTCCAAATAATCTCATTAATGCAGGAACTAGCAATGCTCTAACTAACGTGGCATCTAAAATAATTGCAAATGCAACCCCAAAACCAAGCATCTTGATTGAGGTCACGCCACTAAGCACAAATGATGCAAAAACTATTGCCAATAAACCCGCTGCTGCCGTAATAATGCGTGCAGATCTTTGTAATCCAGTTGCCACCGATTCAATATTTGAACGGCCAGCATCATGCTCCTCTTTAATTCTAGAGAGCAGAAATAACTCATAATCCATTGATAGGCCAAAGGCGACAACAGCTACCAAAATAATTGAGCCGGTATCAACTGAGCCGGTAGTGGTGAAATCACCCACTAGCCACTTCAAATTGCCATCTACAAATATCCAGGTAATTACTCCCAGGGTGGCAGCAAGTGAAAGGATATTTAGTATCACCGCTTTGACTGGCAGGATTAAGGAGCCAGTAAAAACAAACAAAAGTATTAACACCCCAATTGCTATCCAGGTGAGTGCCCACGGCATGGTCTTAGCAATTCCAATTTGGGTATCGGCATAATCTGCGGCAACTCCACCAATTAATGTTTGATCAGGTGATGGAATAGACCTAATTTCTTTTATCAACGCCTCTGCAGCTGGAGTGCGAGGGCCCATATCGTGAATAGCAATGACACGAACATCATTTCCTAGAACTTGAGGCTCACCAACTCTTACTACGCCACCTACCTTGGCAATCTCTTTGGTGTAGTTATTTATCTGCTCAATTTTATTTGCACCACCAGGGATGATTACTTCGATTGGATTTCCCTCTTGTCCAGGAAATCTTTCAGTGATCAACTGCGCTGCATATGCAGCTGGATTGCTCGCAGGCAAAACTCGAGAGTCAACCTGTGAGAAAACTATATTTTTAATCGGCGCAGCCAATACCGTCAATAGAATAAGGCTTAGCACAACAACTGAAACTGGTTTGCGCATTACAAATCTGGCAGTTTGTGCCCACCTACCATCCTCTTTAGGGGTTAATGCACCTTTGCGCACCACTGCTTTATCAATTCGCTTTCCAAGTATTGCAAGTAAAGCTGGTAAAGCAATTAGCGCTCCCAAAACTGCCATTATTACAACCGTTACACCGGCATACCCAAATGACTTTAGAAACATTAGTGGGAATAACATCAAGGATGCCAAGGTAATTACCACTGTTAAGCCTGAGTAGAAAACAGTTTTACCAGCTGTTGCTACAGTTCTTTTGATCGCTTCATCAACTGATTTTCCAGAGTGAAGCTCCTCACGAAATCTATTTACAACCAGCAAGGAGTAGTCAATTCCAAGACCCAAGCCCAACCCGGTGATGAGATTTAGTGCAAAAACACTTACTCCGGTAAACAAAGTCAAAAGATAGATTACTAAAAGTGAACCAAGGATTGCTGAAACGCCAACTAGTAATGGCATTGCGCTGGCAACTAGTCCACCAAAAACAAAGACCAATAGGATAAAAGTTAATGGAATAGAGATTGCTTCAGATAACTTTAAGTCATCTGCAATTTTAGTATTAATCGCATGAGCAAACACGCCTGTTCCACTGGCATAAACTGTTAAGTTTTCAAATTTGCCTTCATATTTTTCTTGAATTCGCTTACCTAATGACTGGACGTTATCCCACTCAATATCTTCAGAATAAATAAAAAGAAATGCTGAATTTTCATCTGAGCTCTTAAGAGTAGGTGCCCCACCGGCGCTCCAATATGACAAGGTCGAGCCCACGCCAGCTTCACCTTTAATGCTTTGCTCTAGTTTGGCAACTGTTGCAACAACTGCAGGATCATTAACTCCATTTGTCGTTTCAACCACCAAAACTACAGCTGGATCTTTTACCTTAAAGACATCGGTTAAGTACTCAAATGCTTTTGCAGAATCACTTTTAGGATCGTTATACCCACCGCTATCAAGTTTGCCGAATACAGAGGTACCGATCGCTCCGGCTGAAAAAATTGCTACTATGAATAAAGAAAAGATTAACCGCTTACGCTTTACAATTAGTGAGCCTAGTTTTTCAAACATTTTCGCCTGTTCATTATGTGTCGATCGAAGAAGGTAGACTTATATTCTAATGAGTAACAGCGTAAATCATAAAAAAAGTAAGCCAGTAGTTGCTGGTGAAGTTAATCACGAATTACTACCAAAAGTTACAAGTGATGAGATTGACTTAGAGGTAGATGAAAGACGTGATGATGAAATTGCAGGAGATAAACCTCCTCACCACGGTTAAGGATTATTCGGTACTTTTTACTGCAGGTTTACTCTCAGTTTTAGCAGCAGGTTTACTCTCAGTTTTTGCCACAGGATTATCACTTTTTGTTGCAGGTGTAGTTGTTCTTGAATCAGTCTTATAAAAACCACTTCCTTTGAAAACAACTCCAACATTGTTGTAAACCTTTCGTACCCGACCATCACATTTAGGACAATGCTCAATGGCCGCTTCTGTGAAAGATTGCACAGCCTCAAAGGCGTGCTCACACTCATTACACAGATATTCATAGGTCGGCATAGGAGTAATCTTAAGCAGGTGGGAAGATAAGGGCTAACTCACCTTAGGGGGAAAAGTGAAAAGGTATCTGCGCTTACTTTTTACACTTCTTTTTGTCACCACTACTTCACTATCAAACGCCTGGGCTACTTCGATTGTTAGCACATCACCAACTGCTGGATCAGTGCTTAGCATCTCACCAACAGCTGTAACTGTTAAAGCAAATGCTGATTTGGTAAGTGGCGCTAATGAGATGACCGTTACCGATGCAAAAGGTGTAAGGGTTGATGATGGCTCCCTGCAAGTTCAAGGGCCAGTTTTAATGGTTGGTTTAAAAACCTTAACCGCATCGGGTCTTTATACAGTTGCCTACACATTGATGGCGATAGATCAACCGCCAATCACAGGAACTTTTACTTTTTTGTATAACGCACCCGGTGAGATCGCAGTGGCCACCCCAGCTCCAACAGGTGAAGAGGTGCTTAATAGTTCACCTAATCGACTTACAGATCTATTTGTTATTGGATTAATGATCTTTGCATTTGTAATGATGATCTTCTTATCTCGTTATGCAAGGAAGACTTTTAAGACTCCAGCAAAGCCACGTAAAGTTAAGAAAAATAGCAGTGCCAGCAAAAAATTTGTAAAGTAATTTTGGTGCATTTTTGATTGAGATACTCTCACCACTAGCTAAAGGCTTAATGCAGTTAACAGGCGTATTAAGTATTGGGTTATTAATTGCTATCGCTTTCTTAGATTTAGATATCAAAGGCAAGGTGTTAAATACCGGGCTGATTAAAAAGACTCGAACCTTAATCTACTTATGGCTGGCAACCACCTTTACTTATATTTTAATTCAAATTGCTTACTTGCTTGAACAACCCCTTTCAGCCTCTTTTGACCTTACAGTACTTCGATCTTACTTGACTCAAACATCTATTGGTAAAAGTTACCTGGTCCAGATGGTCGGTATTGCAGTAGTGCTTTTAATTCCACTTAAAAAAGTAATTTCTACCTATGTAGCGCTCGTGATTTCATTAGTTGCAATTACTGCGCCAGTTTTCCAAAGTCATGGCAGTACATCTGGTTATCACGGGTTAGCAATTGGTGCATTAGTTATTCATGTTGTTTCCCTTAGTTTTTGGGTAGGTGGATTATTTGGATTGACTCAGCTATCAAAAGAGAACAGGTTAATTGCATTACCTAGATTTAGTGAGATAGCCCTTTGGAGTGCAATTGCAGTTGTTTTAACCGGAGCTGCAACTGCTTGGACAAGATTAGATTCAATTTCGGCTTGGCAGAGCCAGTATGGAGCCGTTACCTTACTAAAGACATTTTTAGCGATTACTTTAATTGGTTTTGGTGCACTGCACAGAAGGTGGATAATAAAATCTGATTACCCATCTGTGTTTAGATTAGTCACCGCTGAGATACTAATCATGATCTCAACAATTTTTGTAGGCAGTTGGTTATCGACAATCAATCCACCAGATCGTGAAATTGTTTCATCTCCTGGTTTATTAGTCACTGGAATAGAAATGCCAGAGCCACCAACTATTTCTCGAGTTTTACTGGCTTATGATGCAGATGGTCTAATGCTTGGATTATTGATATTTGCAGTTGCACTTTATATTAAAGGTGTAATTATTTTAAGCAGACGTGGCGATAAGTGGCCAGTAGGTAGAACTATTGCTTTTGCACTAGGTATATCAGCGATAGATTTTGCAACCAGTGGCGGCTTGGGTGTCTACTCCCGCTTTGCTTTTTCTAATCACATGCTCTCCCATATGGTGCTAGGAATGATTGCACCAATCGGAATAGTTTTAGGAGCGCCAGTTACCTTAGCTCTTCGGACATTACCAATTGGTCGAACTGATCAAGAGCGGGGTATTAGAGGAAGCTTTATTGCTCTGCTGCACTCAAAACTATCCAAAATTTATACTCATCCAGTTGTTGCATTAGCAATCTTTGATGGCTCGCTATTTGCCTTGTACTTCACACCACTATTTGGAAATCTAATGCAAGGCCATAGTGGTCACTTCTTTATGTCAATTCATTTTCTATTAGCTGGTATTTTGTTTTTTCAAGTTCTAATTGGCATTGATCCAATGCCACGCAAAGTTCCACATATAGTAAAAGTGATCATAATCTTTGCAGCCATGAGCATTCACGCATTTTTCTCAATCTCAGTAATGTCAGCCTCAACTCTGCTTGATAATGGTTACTTTGCTTTACTTGAGCGACCATGGGCAACTGACTTACTGGCTGACCAAAAATTAGGTGGTGCTATTGGTTGGGCAATGGGTGAGATTCCTATCTTGCTTGCATTAATTGCCACATTTATTCAGTGGACCAGGCAAGACAAGAAAGAGGCAGCACGTATTGATCGGGCAGCAGATCGAGCAGCTGCTATGGGCGAAAAAGATGATTTAGCCCTGTACAACCAGTACTTAGCTCAGTTAAATCGACGAGATAACTCAGAATAGAATATAGGGATGTCGATGAGTTCTGATATGCCAGCTTTGTATGGCCCGGAGTATCAAGCGTTGCGGGAAAGTGTAAGTGCGCTCGCAGAAAAGAAGATTGCACCATTTGCCCATGATGTTGATGAAAACTCCAGGTACCCGCAAGAGGCGGCAGATGCTTTGCAATCTGCAGGGCTAGCTGCAGCACATGTGCCTGTTGAATTTGGTGGCCAAGGAGCAGATGCACTTGCTGCGGTAATAATTATTGAAGAAGTAGCAAGAGTATGTGGTGCATCATCTTTGATTCCAGCAGTAAACAAATTAGGTTCAGTACCATTAATGATTGCTGGCAATAATGAACAAAAGAAAAAGTATTTAACCCAATTAGCAGCTGGCAAAGGATTCTCTTATTGCCTATCTGAGTCAGAGGCAGGTTCTGATGCTGCTGCCATGAAGACTAAGGCGGTAAAAGATGGTGATAGCTGGGTTATCTCTGGAAGCAAGAAATGGATTTCAAATGCTGGCGTATCTGAGTTTTATACAGTTTTAGCATCAACTGATCCAAGTAAAGGTGCGAAGGGAATCTCAGCTTTTATTGTTGAAAAGTCAGATGCTGGTGTTTCATTTGGTTCTCATGAGAAAAAGATGGGATTTCGAGGATCACCAACTCGAGAAGTCTATTTTGATAATGTAAAAATTAGTGATGACCGAAGATTGGGTGAGATCGGAAGTGGATTTTCACTTGCAATGAAAACCTTAGATCACACCAGAATAACTATCGCTGCACAGGCTTTAGGAATTGCACAAGGTGCTTTTGATGTGGCTAAAAAATATGCCCATGAACGCCAACAATTTGGTAAACCAATTTTTGATTTTCAGGCAGTGCAATTCATGTTGGCAGATATGGCCATGCAAATTGAAGCTGCTCGCCAATTAACCTATGCAGCCGCTATCAAGAGTGAACGAGCAGAAGGTGATTTAACCTTCTTCTCAGCAGCCAGCAAATGCTTTGCAACCGATGTAGCCATGAAAGTTACTACTGATGCGGTGCAGGTCTTAGGTGGATATGGTTATGTAACTGATTATCCAGTTGAGCGAATGATGCGAGATGCCAAACTAACTCAAATATATGAAGGCACAAATCAGATTCAACGCCTTGTAATGGCTCGAAATTTAGATTCCTTAACTAACTAAAATCTAACAATAATCTCAGGCGTTGCAGCAGCATTTACCTTTTGATCATGGGGTTCAACTGGAAGTGGTTCACTAGTTAATTCACCGCGGTGCAACAAAGCAATGGACCAAGCCTTGCTTTTTGCCAGTGCACGATCATAAGAGCCACCGCCTTGGCCTAGTCGATTTCCTGCTCGATCAACATGTAACGCAGGCACAATTATTAGATCAAGAGATGTATCCATTTCTGCATCTCCAATAGGTTCATAACCTTTTCCTACTTTTTTAAGATTCTCAGTAACTCCATCCCACTTAACCCAGGCTAAATCATTATCTTTTATAACTTTTGGCAGAAAAACTGTTTTACCAGCGGAGATTAATCTTTGATTTAAATCACTAGTCTCTGGCTCGAACTCATAGGATATATACGAGCCAACATTTTTAACATTCTCAAATTCTTTTGCTGAGAGAATATGGAGCCAGCTATCAGAAATAAAACGATCGGCTCTCTCTTTTCGGTACTGCTTGCGCAGCTGTGATTTATTTTCTTTAATATCCATGCCCCTTACCTTAATTTATGGCTTAGGCAAAGTAGGGTTTAGGTATGGATGAAATCTTGTCAGTTACTTCTTTGCAGGAGCAGTTACTCAATTTGAGCAAGCCACTAGCCGCACTTGACCTGCCACTTTTAGACGCTCACGGAGCGACCCTGGCTAGTGACTTATTGGTAGATGAAAAACCAGTTATCCGAAGCGGGCAGTTAATTGATTCAACTCAAATTGCACTTGTCGCCTCCCTTGGCCTAGATAGATTGCCGTGTCGACCACACCCCCGAGTTGTAATTATTAGCGCAGGTGATGACTTAGTTGAGCCCGGAAGTAAGTTGGCAGATACCGATGATGAATTTGAGAGTAATTCTTGGTTTTTAACCACATTTGCTCGGGAAATGGGAGCTCATGCATTTCGAGTACACACCATCCCTGAAACAGCCGAGCAACTAAAGTTAGTAATTGAGGATCAGTTAGTACGTGCTGATTTAATCGTAATTAGCGGTGAGTCAAAAGATGAATCATTTGATTTGATTACATCTGTTATTTTAACACTTGGCGAGATTCATATAGTTACACCAAATCTTGCGGAAAGTAGTAAGCATGGCTTTGGATTGATCGGTCCGGATAAAACTCCAGTAGTAGTTTTGCCAGGAGATCCAATTAGTAACTTTCTATCTGCAGAGCTATTTATTAGACCGATGATTGCGAAAATGTTAACTGGCATAAACAGAGATAATCAAAGTAAGAAGATGAAGTTAACAAAACCTGTCACTTCTCCCTCAGGCATGGCTTCATACATTAGAGGTGATTTCAATTCAGATGGTCAAGTAACACCACTGCCAGATCAAGAATCACTTATGACATTATCTAAAGCAAATTGCTTGATCTCACTGACCGAGAAGGAAGAGAAATTAAACTCTGGTGATTTGGTTACTGTAATTAAGTTAAATCAGGATCGACGTTGAAAAAATTAGTTGATCATGAAATCACCTTAAAACCGATTCGTTTTAGGGATAAGGCAGAGTGGGATAGCGTCCGAGCAGTCAATCGAGATTGGCTATCACCTTGGGAAGCAACCAGACCTAAGATAGAGAGTAATTCGCCACTACCTTCTTACTACGCAATGGTGATGCAGTTAAATAAAGAGATACGAGCACTTCGATCAATTTCCCTCGGAATTTGGTTAAGTGAAGGGAGTGAACAAAAGTTAATTGGTCAGATAACTTTAGGGGGAATTATTTTTGGTGCGATGCGGGGAGCCCATATTGGTTACTGGATCGATCAACGCTATGCCAGTCGTGGCTACACCACTAGAGCGGTGAAACTACTAACCAAGTTTGGATTTGAGGCTCTCAAATTGCATCGAATTGAAATAAATCTACGTCCAGAAAATGAGGCATCAAAGAAAGTTGCGGTTAAAGCTGGGTATTTATTGGAAGGGTCTAGAAATAACTACCTTCATATTGCTGGGGATTGGCGTGATCACATAACTTTTGTTAAGGAAAATCCTGAGATTAAATAAATAATCTAAGGACATACCTGCTTATTTGCCCTTAAATTCAAGCTTTAACATTTATTGTTGTGCTTCATGGGTTCAGGTGTTATCTACTTAATCATCATTGCGATGTGGGCTGCCTACTTCTTGCCGCAATGGTTAAGTAAGCATGAAGATAACTCTGGAAAAGCTATTGAAAGATATAAGAATGCTATGCAGGTAGTTGCTGAAAATAATCCGAGTGTAAAGACTGAACCAAGAATTGAAGATAAAGGCAAAATTTATTTTCAGCGCCAACTTATATTTGGTTCATTATTTTCCTTGAGCATTATTTCTTTAATTTTTGCAGCTGTTGGGTTTTTAGATTTGACCACAACATTAATTCCAATGACAGCCTTACTAATTTATCTAGTAAATGTTAGAAAACAGGTAGTAGCCTCTCAACTTAAAGCAAGACGTTTGAAAGCCTTAGAGAAGATCACAAATAGTAAGATTTCAACCACTGTAATTCCAGATCCAATTACCGAAAAAGGTAACAACGAGCATTGGGTGCCATTTTCTGAACGTCCAGAAATTACTGGCGTGGTAGTAGTTCCAAAAGACCGAAAAGGCTGGCAACCAACAAAGGTTCCAAGACCTGTTTACACAACAGCGGCTAAGGCGGTTCCAAGCAAACGAATAATTGATTTGACCACTACTGGTCAATGGAGTGCCGAGCAAGAGCGAGTTAAGGCATTATCTGGTCGAGATGATGACTTCTTTGATCAAGAGATTGCAACCAACCTCTCTGGTGAAGATAGAGCAGTTAACGAGTAGTTAAATCCAGCTAGGCAACCACATTCGGTCTATCCAATCCGAATATGGAATCTCTAATCCAATAAATATTGGTATGAAGTAAGTGAAATTAATACCAACTAATAACAGATAGCCGTATATGAATCTTCTATCTAAGCCTTTATTTAAAGCCCAATTCATAAGGCTAATAACAGAGAGTATTAGGAAAGGTAGTATTGAAATTGAATAGAAGTAAAACGTTGTTCGATCTTGGATTAAAAACCATGGCAGGTAGGTGCCGGCAATTCCTGTCAAAATAAATGCAGAAACTTGATCTGGCTTAGATACAAAAAATCCAAAGGTAATAGCAATTGCAATAACTCCAATCCACCACAACGCTGGTGTTCCAATTGCCAAGATCTCCTGTGAACAGGAAGATGAACCACAGTTTGTTGGAGTCTCATAGTAAAAAGAAGTAGGCCGACCAAGCACCAACCAACTCCAGGGATTTGCTGCATAAGCATGCTCTTCAGTTAAATCTCGGTGAAAAGTCATAATTTCACGATGATAATTCCAGAGTGAAGAAAATAAATTTGAGCCAGATTGCCTACTCCAACCAGTTGAGTTAAAAATCCAACCTGCCCAAGAGATAAAGTAAATCCCAAGAGGAGCAAGTATGTATTGACCAGCTCGCTTGATCAAAGTACTCCAATGAAGTTTAGTAAAACTTACTGTCAGTAAAATTAGAAATGGTATTAGGAAAAAAGCACTCCATTTAGTAGCACCAGCAAACCCAATTGCCACTCCACTTAGCCATAAGTTGTTTTGAAGAACTAGATAAAAAGCGAGTAATACAAAAAACATTAAAAAAATATCAAGGAGTGCAACCCGAGACATTACAAGATGTAAGCCATCTAGTGACATAAGAGCTGCTGCGGTATTACTTAGCAGTAAAGATTTGAAAAGTAATTTAGTAATCATGAAAATCAACAGGACGGATGCGGTTCCAATTAGTGCTGCTGAAATTCGCCAGCCAAACTCATTATCGCCAAATACCTTGATACCCAAACCGATTAGCCACTTTCCAAAGGGAGGGTGGACCACAAACTCAGCATTCCCTTGTGCATTTAATTCCACACCATTATTTATTAAAGAGGCGGCATTTTTTGCGTAGTAGATCTCATCAAAAATATAACCTTTTGGTTGGTTTAGCCGCCAAAGCCGAAGTGCGAGGGCAAAGGCAAGAATTAGAGTGAGAGGTGCAAATTCTCGCAACCGACTCTTATTCATGGGGTCAGCCTAAGACCAGATGGAACATCAGCTGCAAAATAACCTGCGAGAATTAGCAGATGTTAATCCTGGCCTGCTTACCGATTGGCGATTCAAGGGATGCATCTGCCCATCTAATCCAAAGTATCCAAGCGGTGCAATATGTAGCTGCTGAAGATTCACGAAAGTTTGCCAGGCTTTGCCAGGATTTAAATATTAAACATAATGCCAAGGTAATCTCATTTTTTGAAGGAAATGAAAGTGAGAAAATCGAGGAGCTAACAAATTTACTAAAGTCGCAAAAAGATGTTTTGGTTGCAACTGATGCAGGTGCCCCTGGTATTTCAGATCCAGGGTATAGGTTGATAAGAGCTGCCTTGCAATCAAATATAGAGATAAAGGTTTTGCCTGGACCAAGTGCGGTCACAACAGCGCTACTGCTTTCTGGATTACCGACTGATCGATTTTGTTTTGAAGGCTTTCCGCCAAGGACTCAAGGTGCTAGAGCAAAATGGTTTGAAGAGTTAGCCGATCAAGAGCGAACCATAATCTTCTTTGAGGCACCACACAGAATTATTGAGTGCCTAATTGATGCCGGTAATGCCTTTGGATTAGATCGAAATGGCGCAATCTGTCGAGAGATGAGTAAGCATTATGAAGAGGTTATTCGCGGAAGCATCGCAGAGCTGATCACTTGGGCAAATTCTAAGGAGATCTTGGGTGAGATAACAGTTGTACTTGCTGGTTTTGATCCAGCAAATAGACAGATTGACCAAGCCGATCTAATCAAAATGGTTTTAGATCTTGAAGCGATTGGCGAGAGCCGTAAAGAGGCAATCGCGCAAGTTGCGAAGAAATACTCAGTCGCTAAGCGAGTTGTATTTGATGCCATGGTTACCTATAAGAGTGAGGATAAGATCTGATCATGGCTGAAAAATCTTTTTACTTAACCACGCCTATTTACTATGTAAATGATGCACCACATATCGGCCACGCCTACACAACTGTGGCAGGGGATGTGTTGACTCGCTGGCATCGCCAAAAAGGTGAATCAGTTTGGTATCTAACTGGAACCGATGAGCACGGACAAAAAGTTTTAAATACCGCCCAAGCAAATAAGAGCTCACCACAAGATTGGTGTGACAAGCTTGTTGAACAGGCCTGGAAGCCAGTGTGGAAAGATTTAAATATTGCCAATGATGATTTTATTAGAACTACTGAGAGCAGACATACCGATCGAGTTCAAAAATTTTTACAGAGCCTAAAAGATGCTGGCCACATTTATGCTGGAAAATTTGAAGGTCCATACTGTATCGGTTGTGAAGAGTTTAAATTGCCTGGGGATTTAGATGAAGGAAAGTGCAGAATCCATTCAAAGCCAGTTGAAATGTTAAGTGAGGATAATTGGTTTTTTAAACTATCAGCGTTTCGCCAGCCACTTCTTGATTACTACAAATCAAATCCATCAGCATGCCAGCCAGAAAGTGCGCGAAATGAGGTGGTTTCATTTTTAGAAGGTGAGGTTAGGGATTTATCAATTTCTCGCTCAACCTTTGATTGGGGTATTCCAGTTCCATGGGATACAAAACAGGTAATTTATGTTTGGTTTGATGCTTTACTAAATTATGCAACTGCAGTTGGTTTAGGTGATGAACCAAATTCACCAGGTGGTAAGAAATTTGCCAACACCTGGCCAGCCGATGTGCATCTTGTTGGCAAGGATATTTTACGCTTTCATGCAATCATCTGGCCGGCCATGCTTATGGCAGCAGGTGTAGCTGTACCCAAGAAAATCTTTGCTCATGGTTGGCTATTAGTTGGTGGCGAAAAAATGTCTAAAAGTAAGTTAACAGGCATTGCACCTATTGATATCACCAAAGATTTTGGTATCGATGCATTTAGATATTACTTTTTAAAGGCAATTCCATTTGGAAGTGATGGTTCATTCTCCTGGGAGGATATGGCGGCTCGATACACAAGTGAGTTAGCAAATGATTTTGGAAACTTAGCCTCAAGACTAATTGCCATGATTGAAAAGTACTGCGATAACAAGATTCCAGCAGTTGCTAAAAATACCGAGCTAGCTTCAATGCTTTCCACAACAGTCGAAACGGCAGATAAAAAAATCTGTGATTTAGATTTTCAAGGTGGAATATCCACCATCATGGATTTTTGTAAGCGGGTAAATGGTTATGTAACTGAGTACCAGCCATGGATAGTTGCAAAAGATGCCTCTAGAAAAGCAGAGTTGGATGAGATTTTGTATAACACCGCCGAATCACTCCGTGCGTTAGCGGTTCTATTGCATCCAGTGATGCCTGAGGCAACGACAAAGTTATGGGTAAGTTTAGGTGCGCAAGAAAAACTTGGAGATATCTCTACCCAAAGAATTAATACGATTTCAAATTGGGGACAATTACCTGCAGGAAGCATAGTTACAAAAACAGATGTGTTATTTCCTAGATTAGAAGAGGCAAAGTAATTTATGGCAGATCGTCATAACCGCGATCTTGATCGAAAACCTGGACCACTTCCGCAACCGTTAAAAACTAAAACAGTGGATTCACATGCCCACCTTGAGTTAATTCATAACAGTGAGCCAGATTCACCCCTAATTAAACAAACATTGGCTGAAGCAGCATCAGTTGGCATAGATCGAGTAGTTCAGGTTGGTTACTCGGCCGAACAATCAATCTGGTCTGTTAAATGCGCCGAAAGTTTTGTTGGCCAGGTAGTAGCAGCCGTTGCCTTACATCCAAATGAAGCACCAGTGGTTGAAGATTTAGAAAAAGACTTACAAGTAATTGATGAGTTAGCAGCCAATCCCAGAGTAAGAGCAATTGGCGAGACTGGGTTAGATTTTTTCCGAACCCCAGAGAATTTGCGTGATAAACAAAAGTACTCATTTGCTCGACACATTAAGATGGCTAAAGAGCATAAAAAAGCCTTAGTCATTCATGATCGTGATTCACATAGAGAAGTTCTAGATCTTTTGATTCAAGAGGGAGCACCTAACAACACTATTTTTCATTGTTACTCAGGAGATGCGCAGATGGCTAAGGAGTGCATTGCAAATAACTACATTCTCTCCTTTGCTGGCACTGTGACCTTTAAGAATGCGCCAGAGCTTCGGGAGGCGGTAGTGCTTGTGCCAATTGAACAGTTATTAGTTGAGACTGATTCACCATTTCTGGCACCAATGCCAAATCGAGGCACGTTAAACACTCCAGCCCAGATTCCCAACACCTTAAGGGTAATTGCAGATTTAAGAAATGAATCAGCTGATTATTTAGCTGGTGCAATCTCGGAAAATGCTGAGCGTATATTTGGAAAGTTTTAAATGAGTAATTTGCTTGGCGCAGTTGAGATAAGAGCACTAGCGGAGCAATTAAATTTAAAGCCAACTAAAAAGTTAGGTCAAAATTTTGTAGTTGATGCAAATACCTGTCGGAAGATTGTAAAAATTGCTGCTGTTGAATCCTCTGATACCGCTCTTGAAATTGGTCCAGGCCTTGGCTCACTGACCCTAGCTTTACTTGAAAAAGCTAAACAAGTAATCGCAGTTGAAATCGATGACCGGTTAGCAAGTCAGTTATCGACAACAGCTGCCCAGCATGGTTTTGATATAAAAAAACTTACCGTAATCTGCCAGGATGCAATGGCGCTTACAAAGTTGCCGGCTAATCCAACTGTTTTAGTAGCAAATCTTCCTTACAACATATCTGTTCCGGTATTACTAAACATATTAGAACACTTTCCAACCATTAATCGTGGTGTAGTTATGGTTCAAAGTGAGGTAGCCGATCGTCTAGCAGCTAAGCCAAATAACAAGGAGTATGGCTCACCTACTGCAAAAGCTAATTGGTGGACAGATTTAGAGTTAGCTGGCTCAGTAGGCAGATCAGTTTTTTGGCCAGTTCCCAATGTGGACTCATCCTTAGTTAGCTTTGTTCGCCATGCACCCCTGGGAGCCGAGGATTTGCGGGTTGCAACTTTTTCTGTGATTGATAAGGCATTTGCAAAACGAAGAAAGATGATGAGATCTGCCGTGGGCGAGTTGTTTGATGATGCAGAGGGTGAATTAATAGCAGCAGGGGTTGATCCAACAATTCGTGGCGAGGCGTTGGCTATCTCGCAATTTCTTCAAATTGGCAAGCAATTAATTAAGCACAATTCCACCAAGAGAGTTAACTAACCAATACGCTCTAGGGTATGAGATCACGAGGAGTTACCGCCAGGGTTCCGGCCAAGATAAATCTGCAATTATCTGTTGGCCCGCTTGGAGGTGATGGCTTCCATGAGGTCACCACTGTATTTCAAGCAATCTCCTTGTTTGATGATGTCACAGTTGCAACTACAGATGCTAATGATGGAATCAAGATAAACATCACAGGTCAAACCTCAAATGGTGTACCAGCCGATAACTCTAATCTGGCGGTGAAAGCAGCACAGTTAATGATCACAAATTATGATCTGCCAAAAGATTTATCAATTAAGTTAAAAAAAGAGATTCCAGTTGCCGGTGGAATGGCAGGTGGTAGCGCGGACGCTGCAGGGGTAATTGTCGGCTTGGATTCCTTATTTGAATTAGGTCTTTCAAGGGATGAGATGGAATCTGTAGGCAGCAAGATTGGCTCTGATGTGCCATTTTCTATTTGTGGTGGTGTAGCAATTGGAACTGGTAGAGGAGATCAAATAACTCCCGCACTTGCTAAGGGAAGTTACAACTGGGTACTTGCGCTTTCAGGACAAGGATTATCAACTCCCGCTGTTTATCAAGAGTGTGATCGATTGCGCGAAGGATTATCTATCGCTGCCCCAGTTGTAAGTGAGCAGTTAATGCAAGCATTACGAGCCGGAGATGCAAAAGCATTGGGCAAAGCATTAACAAATGAGTTACAACCTGCTGCTTGTTCGCTGCGACCAGCACTTAGATTGGTATTAGATGTTGGTGTTGATTACGGCGCACTTGGTGGAATTGTCTCCGGTTCAGGACCAACTGTTGCATTTTTAGTATCAGATGATGAGCATGCAATGGATTTAACCGTTGCATTAAGCAGTAGTGGGGTTGTCTCCTCTGTTGTAAGAGCAAATGGACCTACTCATGGCGCACGAATTATTGAAAGTTTTTAATTTAACCAGTTATAAGGGATAATTCAGGTTCCGCCATTGTGTAGTGGCTAGCACATGAGCCTTTGAAGCTCAGGGTCCAGGATCGATACCTGGTGGCGGAGCCACCAAGAAAAAGGGGGTAAGTAATGAGTGAGCTCTCACTTGTAGTTATCCTCGCCGCCGGAGACAGCAAGCGGATGAAATCAAAACAATCTAAAGTTTTACATAAGATCGCTGGTAAATCAGTTATCGAAAACTTACTCTACTCAGTTGAACAATTGCAGCCAAAGAATTTAACTGTAGTGATTGGTGCCAATAAGGATCAGGTAGAAGAGCACTTATCCAAGGTCGCACCAAAGGCAAAAACAGTATTTCAAGAAAAACGAGATGGCACCGGTGGTGCTACCCAGTTAGCACTGGCTGAATTTAAGGGTGATGGCACTGTTTTGATTTTGGCAGGTGATACCCCACTGCTAACCCACCAAACATTAAGTGAGTTTGTTGCAGTTCATCAAAAGCAAAACCACAGCGCATCTGTTTTAACTGCCATGCTGCCTGATCCAACCGGATATGGTCGAGTTATTCGAGGCGATGATGGGCAGATTTTGAAGATTGTTGAAGAAAGAGATGCAACTGAGATTGAAAAAGAGATTGATGAGATTAACACCGGGGTCTACCTATTTAATCTAGCCATACTTAAAGATGCTATAAAAAATCTTAAAAGTGATAATGCTCAAAATGAGCTTTATCTAACCGATGTAATTGGACTGATCAATTCAACTGGTAAAAAATCTTACGCAGTTTTGTCCAATGATTACACAGAGACGCTGGGAATAAATGACCGTACTCAATTAGCCGAAGTTTCAGCAATTATGCGAGATCGAATTAATAACCAACATATGTTAAATGGCGTTGCAATTGTCGACCCGACTACCACCTGGATCGATCATGGAGTTGAAATCCAATCTGATGTAGTGATTTATCCAGGGTGTGCCATTTCAGGAAAGACTGTGATTAAAACTGGTGCTGTTATTGGCCCACGAACTACCCTAGAAGATTGCACTGTTGATGAGGGGGCTAAGGTAGTTGAATCAAACTGTACTGAGTCAAAGATTGGTAAAGATGCCAAGGTAGGACCATTTACATATTTACGTAAGGGAAGTGTCTTATCCAATGAGAGTAAAGCGGGTGCTTTTGTTGAGATCAAAAACTCCACTGTAGGTGAGGGAACAAAGGTTGCTCACCTTTCATATGTAGGAGATGCTGAGATAGGAAAAGAGAGCAATATCGGCGCTGCCACTATATTTGTTAATTATGATGGCGAGAGCAAACATAAAACCAAGGTGGGCGATCATGTGCGCATTGGTAGTGACACCATGCTGGTCGCACCGGTAAGTGTGGGAGATGGTGCCTATACGGCAGCTGGATCTGTGATTAACGAGGATGTGCCAGCAGGTGCGATTGGAATTGGTCGCGCTCGCCAGGTAAATATCTTGGGCTGGGTTCTTAAAAAACGAAAAGATAGTAAATCTGCTGCAGCGGCAAAAAAAGCCGGGGCAAAAGAGTAAGTAAGTTCTAGTAGAGTTAACCTAGATTCACCACAGTGAGGGGGAAGCTAAACTGAACGAGATTCGCTTATCCTCCGAGAAAAGTTTGCGCCTATTTTCAGGACGTGCCTATCCAGAATTAGCAGATGAGGTAGCCGCCGAACTTGGCATCCCAATTACACCAACTTCAGCATATGACTTTGCAAATGGTGAAATTTTTATCAGATTTGAAGAGAGTGTTCGCGGCAGTGATGCCTTCGTATTACAAAGCCATAGCGCCCCAGTTAATAAACAAATAATGGAGCAATTAATTATGGTCGATGCACTAAAACGTGCCTCGGCAAAGCGAATTACTGTAGTTCTGCCATTTTATGGATATGCCAGACAAGATAAAAAACACCGTGGACGTGAACCAATCTCAGCTAGATTGATGGCAGATTTGTTTAAGACTGCAGGTGCTGATCGGTTAATGTGTGTAGATCTTCATACCTCACAAATCCAAGGATTTTTTGATGGCCCAGTGGATCATTTATTTGCACTTCCACTATTAACAAATTATGTTGGCAGCAAGGTTGATCGTAAGAATTTAGTGATTGTCTCCCCAGACTCAGGTCGGGTAAGAGTTGCAGAGAGGTGGAGTGAGTTACTAGGTGGCTGCAGTATCGCTTTTATTCACAAGACGCGTGATCCGAGAGTTCCAAATGAGGCAACTGTTGGAAAAGTCGTTGGTGATGTTGAGGGAATGACCTGCGTAGTAATTGATGACATGATCGATACCGCCGGCACAGTAACAAAAGCTGTGGATGCCTTAATTGAGGCAGGGGCAAAGGATGTAATAATCGCTGCTACCCATGCAGTCTTTTCAGGTCCTGCGATTGATAGATTAAAGAAATCAAGGGTTTCTGAGGTTGTGGTAACCAATACTCTGCCTATCTCTGAAGAGAATAGATTTGATAATCTAACTGTGCTTTCAATTGCGCCATTACTTGGACGAGCCATCAAAGAGGTCTTTGAGGATGGTTCAGTTACTAGTCTTTTTGATGGGCATAGTTAAAAGAGTTTTACAGAAAATTGCGCCCGTAGCTCAACTGGATAGAGCATCTGACTTCGGATCAGAAGGTTTGGGGTTCGAATCCCTACGGGCGCACCAATTGGATTTGTCCTTTTACCCACCCATTAGATAACCTTGCGCCTCATTCCGCGAGGGATCAAACCGTTATCGAGGGAGAAGTAAAGTGGCTGAAATATCAATTAAGGGAGCACGCCGAACTGAGTTTGGCAAAGGTGCATCT